>BNJU01003121.1_pt1 | contig 94629 bp, 136 predicted proteins | sample 8539281 | NCBI WGS metagenome assembly BNJU01 (sample SAMD00202456, study PRJDB9452) | human saliva metagenome | isolation source: human saliva | place: Japan
AATGAAAAAAATTTATTAAAGTTTCGGCAATTTTAGGATTAGTTATAATCACTATAGCTGCAATAAAATATCAATCAGGTAAACTGGAAAAAGAAGGGGAATAATCAGGAGATTCAAGAAAAAAACAGCAACAAGAAATTTTTGGATATATGTAGAACAAATAAAGTTATGAAGATATACAGTGAAAACGATGGTGAGAATTTTTTTATGTTGTACTTGAAAATAAAAAAATATTTATAAAATTGATGAAGATAAACTGGGGAAATTATACGATTGGTGAATACTGTAAGTAGATACACTTTTAAAAGACAGTTTTTTTCTCACATATGAGAAATTTAGGGATTATGAAAATTAAAAGGGAATTATTATGGATATAATAAATAATATATTAGATAATAGAATTCAAATACAAATTGATGATAGAATAATAGATGTAAATGATATTGAAAAAGTTGAAAGAAAAATTATTCTTATTTAAAAAAATTTAGATTAAATATAAAACTAAAAACAGGAGAAGTGATACAGAAAAACTACAAATCACTTGATGAAATGTATAAAAATTATGAAAAAAATTTATAACAGAAGCTGGGTTTGATTTTTTTCTGGGAAATTAAGAAAGGAAAGATTTAAATATATAAATGGAAACATATATTTAAAAATTGATAATTATTGCTAACGAGCTGACAGGTATAAGATGGATAGAAGAAGCAAAGAAAAATTAAAGTCAGTTCTGCATCAAGGAATAAAAAGAATCATATGATATTAAAATAGAGCTGTTTTTAAAAGGAGGAAACACTGTTATCTTAGAAATGGAAAATGAGCAGTATGCTGAGTATGATTTTTGAGCAATTGAAAAGAATTTTTGAATCAAAAAGAATTATAACAGAAATAAAATAAGAATAAAGCTAATCATAATATTTGTATTATGGTTAGTTTTTATAATTATAAGAAAAAAATAAATAATAGAAACAAAAGAAATTTATTTGATAAATCAGTTTGAATATTGCAAGAAATAATTTGGGAGGGATATATGAAAAATATACGATATAAGATTGCTAAGGACAACGACAGGGAAAAGGAGCATATATGTTTTTACAAGACCTTACCTAAAAAAAGGATAAATGAAACAATAGATATTTTTTAAAGAAAATGTAGGATTAATAGTAAATAATCAAATAAATGATGAGAAAATAAAGGAGTATATAAGTGAAGAAATGTTTGTAAAAATTATGAAAATGATAAAAGGTAAGTGATAATAAAATAGGAAAATATAATATGAAGCTGTATAGAAATGATGAAATATGGATGTATAAAATTGAAAAATATTTTTGGATACTGATATAAACTTTAAAGATTGTGATATTTTTATTAGATAGAAATTTTTTTCATAAATGATAAATATATAAAATATGTGATTATAAAAAAATAATACGGGGGGTATAATCGTGGCAATATTTCATCTTAGAATGAAAAAGTAAAAGAGGAAGTAAATATATTCCGCCCTACTGCACATTTGGATTATATAAACAGAGATGAAAAAAATATGGTAAAAAGAGGATTTACTTTTTTAAGGAAGTAAGAAATCTTCCTGAAGAGTTTGGCGACATTAAAAACTTTTGAAATGTGCAGAAACTTATGAGAAAAAAATTCTAACTTGTACAGAGAACTTGAAATTTCATTACGAGAGAATTTACTCCTGAAGAAAAATAAAAAGATAGTGGATAATTTTTGTGAAAATCTTTTGGAAAAAGAATATGTACAATTATGCAATTCACAATCCAAAAAGTTTTTGATGGAGATATGCAGCCACACGTGCATATAATGTTTTTGAAAGAAAAAAATTGATGCTATTAAAAGGGATAAGGATAGGTATTTTAAAAGATATAATTCTAAAAAAACATAGAAAAAAGGCGGTTGGAGAAAAAGATAAAAATGGAACGAGAGAAGTACGTTAAAAAAATATAAGGAAAAGAGTGGGAAACATTTTTAAATTTTTGAACTTGAAAAAGAAAGGAATTGAAAAAATAAAGTGCAAAATCATTAAAGGATCAGAAAAGAGATGCGGAAAAAATAATGACTATATATGACTATAAGAAAGTTTATGAGTTAAATCGTGAAGCAATAAATATTGATGGAAAGATTTTTGTATAGAAAAGAAAAGTGAGTTAAGTGATAAGGAAAAAGTTAAGAAGAATATTTATTAAAAGCAGAATTTTTAAAAAGCTGGAACAGATCTAATGAAAAAATTGCTTGAAAAAAATTGAAAAACTAGAAAAGGGAGTATGAAAGATTTAAAAAGAGATAAAATAGGAGATTTAGAAAATTTGGAAAAGACTGAGAGGTTAGAAGAGATGTAAGAGATATAAAGAAAGATGTCAAAAGATAAAAATTGAGAATACTGTGTACAACTTGATGACGGATAAAAAGTACTATAAATTTCTGAATGAGAACAAAAAAATTGACAAGGGAACTAAAAAAAATACAAAAAGATAAAAATAGGATAAAATATTTGAAAAATTACAAAAGATAAAGAATTTAAAAAAATTTAGAAAGTTTAAGAAATGAAATTCAGAATAACTGGAAAAAAAGAAGTATATTTTTGATAAAACGAGTTGAAAATATTAGGGAAAAATATTTAAGAAAAATTTCAAATCTTTGAAGATGAAAAGGACACGATATATGAAAATTTAAAAAGAAAAACATTAAATACAATGATGAAAAAAATGGACTGTATAATATAAATCATTTGCAATTTATTTATGAAAAAGAAATGGACTGAAAGAGATAAATAAAATTGAAAAAGAACTAAAAACTTGAGTAAAAGAGTTAAATAAAAAAATGAGGAAGTAGTCAGTCAGGAAACTTTTGATAAAAGATAAATATTCAAATTATGAATTTTTCAAAATTGGAGAAAAAAATATTTTCGGAGAGTAAAATTAAAATAGAAGGATTGCAAAAAGAACTTAACAAAAATTTGGATATAAGTGAGCAAAAATATTACTTAAATTGGTTAAAAGAGAAGTAAAAAAATAAAAAGAGAATTATGAGGGCAAGAAAAGAAAAATATTGAAATAAAAAATTCAAAAATTGCAGGATGAACTTTTTAAAAAAATGGTAAATTCCAAAAGTTCAGGAAAGGAAAAAAAGTTCAAAAATTATCAAGAATATAGAAGCTATAAAAAGTGTTGGATAAGAAAAAAAGATTAGCAAAACAAAAACAGGTAAATCTGAAAAAAATTGAACAGGAAAAAGAAAAAGCAAAAAGTTTAAACAGTGCAAATTATGATAAAAAAATTTAGGAGGTATAGTGGTGATTTTTAGAATGGAAGATATGGAAGTTTTGGATGAACTAGAAAGATAAAAATTTTTTTGATGAAAGTAAATATAAATAGATTTAGGGGCAGTAAAAAAACTGTCCTTTTTGTAAAAAAATACGTTTTTGAAGGTGTAAATATTATTAATTTCTAAGAAATTAAATACGAACGAAGTGAGTTTTTGAGTGTAAACGAAAGCCATTTTTCACAATTTTTGTGGCAAAAATCACGATAAGTTTCTAAAAATTTTTAAATTTGAGAAACTTGTAAAGCGTCTTTCAAAATTTAAAAATTTCGGAAAGTTTATGGGAAAAATTTTTGAAAAAGAGCTTGACTTTTTGAAAAAAATTGAGGTAACATTAGCACAAGAACAAATCAGCGTAAAAATGAGAGCCTAGTTTTAGGAGGTGTATAGGCAGGACAGGGCTTTTCCTTAAACTCATTTTTAAAAGAAGAATAAAACAAAGTAGCGTAAAAATTAAATATAGAGAGCCTAAATGCAGGATTATTGGAAAAACATTTCTGAGATTTTTGTATAGGCTCTTTTTGATTCAAAATTGAGGGTGAGAATATGAAATTAGATTTAAATATTAGAAGTCCTTAACTAAGATATTGAGATAAAAAAAGAATATATAAAATTAAATATAGGAGCCTAAGTGCAGAATTATTAGAAAAAAACATTTCTAAGATTTTTGTATAGGCTCTTTTTGTATAAGAGGGACGATAAATAATGAAAAAAATAAAAGTTAAAAATGTATTGTTAAATAAAAAATTTCAATTGATGTGCTAATGATTTTTGTTTTTGGCAACAACTGTAATAACTCAAGCAGCTACAAGTGGAAATGCGGGAATATTTGCTACGCTTGTAACTTTTCTTACAAATGTGAATAATGGACTGAAAATAGTTTTTTCACTTGGGGCTATTGGATGTATAGGATTTGGAGTGTTCAAAATGTTGACTGATCCGAACATGACTGCAATTATAACTTTGCTAATAGGAGTTGCTTTGGCACTTGCACTTATTTTTGGTTCAGAGGATATAGTAAAAGGGCTTGGCGGAACAATGATTGATCCAAGTCTTTTTGAAAGGGTATAGACTTGGACTTGAAAAGAATAAACAGGAAAAGAGATATTTTTAAATTAAGAACCGATGTTAAAAGGGAAAAGACAAGTTTTGAAAAAAGAGCTGAAACTTTGTTTGAACTCGCAGAAACAAATGCAAAGTTAAAAAAAATTTTAGGAATAAGTATAGTTGTTGCTCTTGTCTTATGTTTAGCACTGACATATTTCGCTATAAGAACAAATATAAAAGTATTTCTTGTTCAGGTTGATAAAACGACAGGAGCTCCAATGGAAGTAAATGTATTGACAAAATCGAATTTGAAGGTTGGGGAGAAAGAAACAAAATATTTCATCTCAAAAATTTCATTTTTGGATATAAGAACTCTTCCAAAAGATACGACATATTATGATAATAAATTAAAAGAAAAATGCCTTTTTTTCTGACACAAAAATTCACACTGGATACAGTAATTCAGGAAACAGGAACAATACAAATGCTTGCGGACAAAAATTACAACGAATGTAAATATAGTTTCAGCAAATAAACTTACAAATACTTCAAATACTTATCAAGTTAGATGGAAGGAAAAACAGTTTTCTGAAACAGGAATGGAAATACAAAATACAAGTTATCTTGGAGTATTTACTGTGGACTATGTGAATGAAAAAAATGAGGAACTGGTGGCTAAAAATCCATTGGGAATCATAATAAAAGGATTTTTACAATTTCAAGGGAAAAATAATTAGAAAAACGAGGAGATATATGACAAGAAATAAATTAAAGAAAATTAATAAAAGAATACTCTCAATATTGTTTTTGACATTGATATCAACGAATATTTTTGCAAATGATGGAAATGCAAAAATGATATTACAGTGAGATACAGTAAAAAAATAATCAAAAACTGTTTGATGATGATGGAATATTAAGCGGGAAGAAAGAGGCGATAAAAAGACATCTGTTGTATTCAATTATTCTGAAAACAGTATATATGAAGTTTATTCTAAACCAGATTATTTAACAACTTTAAGGCTAGCTCCAAATGAAAAAGTAATATTTAAGGCTGGTGGAGATACAGAACGTTGGATGATTGAAGAAGCTGTAGGTGGAAAAGAAAATAGAACATACATATACATAAAACCGCTTGAAGAAGATATCAAGACTAATATAAATATAGTAACGGATAAACACAGTTATTTTTATTAATATTGAATCTAAAAAAATGGAGAATACAATCCTTTAGTAGAATGGCAATATCCAAATGAAAGAAAAAAATATTGATGAATGAGTATGAAGATAATTCAGAGTCTATTGGTACAACGGACTTTGATGAAGCTAATTATAGATATTTTTGGAACAAAAATTCTAAACTTTCTCCAGTTCAGGTATTTGATAATGGAAAAACGTTTATAGTGTTGAAGGCAAATTTACAGAAATGCCAGCTTTTTATGTTAAAGGGTTAGATAATCAACTGTCTTTAGTTAACACGAAAAATTGAGGGGCGTAACGTTATGATTAATAGTGTTGTAAAAAGAAATACACATGGCACTTGGGAAAAACATTAAAAATATATAACCGAAAAATAAAAAGGAGGTGTCTTAATTGATAAATAAAGAAATGACTATTTTGAAACTTCTGAAGATGATTTTTACAGAACAGAAGGAAGAGAAATATCGCTTGAAGATGAAGGAAACGGAACAATAAAAATTCAAAAATAACAATAGAAGAATTTTTTTGATAAGAAAAAGTCATTATTCTAATTTGTATAATTTCAGGTTTAATTTTTTGCAAGCATATATTTTTGCAAATCAGGTAAAAAAAAATATGAAAGTCAAATGAACAGGAAAAAGTAGATTCAATATCGACAGGAACAGAACTGGATATAAATGATGCCGTAAATACTCAGGCAAATAAAAATCCTCAAGTTTCTGAAACTACAGCACAGTCTGGAACAGAAAATATAAATACATCATCTGATAGAACGGGAACACCAAACTTATCACAATATGATTCACAATTAAGTTCAGATTACAGTAACGACAATCTTGATTCAAGTTATGGAACTTCAACTTCTCCCCCATCATTTTCTAATGTTTCTGAAAATGAAAATACTAATACTTCAGTTACTTCTGTAGCTCCTTCAGAAAAAAATAAGGAATGGAGAAAATCCTCAATAGGATTTGATAAAGGAGTTTCAACACAAACTCCGCAAGTACCAGAACAATATCAGGAACAGCAACCAGCTTCACAAAATACACAACAGCAAAATGAAAATGACACAGATCAGAATAAACAAAAGTCAAAGTCCTTATTCCTGAAGCAGAAACAGGACAGCTTCTATTCGACTAATTTAAAAAATCCTGCAATAGGGAAATATGAGTTAAAGACAGGGAGCTTTATTCCAGCCGTTCTTGTAACAGCAATTAATTCTGATTTACCGGGAGATGTGATTGCTCAAGTTAGAGAAAATGTTTATGACTACCGTACTGGAAAAAATATTTTGATTCCTATGGGTACAAAAATAATTGGAAAATATGACAGCAGTATAACGTATGGACAGAACAGAGTTTTATTGATATGGCAAAGACTAGTATTTCCAAATGGCTCAACACTTGTGCTTGATAATATGCAGGGAGTTGATTTGTTAGGTAATGCAGGATTGAAAGGAAAAACTAACAACCATTTCTGGAAACTTATGAGAAGTGTGTTACTATCCTCTGCTATAAATATAGCTTCAGGATCACTTGAAGGTCTAAATGTAAATATTGAAACTGGAAGCAGGTCAAGAGTGAATATTGGTACAGGTGTTTCAGATGCTGCACAGAATATTAGAAGTATCGGGGAAAGAATCATTGAAAAAGATTTAAACAGACAGCCTACAATTGAAATAAAGAGAGGTAAAAAATTTAATATCTTTGTAAGCAAGGATATAATTTTATCTCCATATAGGAAATAATTATGGATAAAAATACAAGCCGCTTAGAAAATACAGAAGCCTGTAAAAATGGATTTTTTCAATAATGATATTCATTTTTGGTAAATATAACAGGTTTAATGGTAATATCAACAAACTATATGGAAGAACTGGAAAAAGTTAATAACTATGCAACTTTTGCAAAAATACGTAGATTAATAAAACCAGTAATTATTGGGAAAAAGAATCAGTATATGTATTTTCCATCTGGAAATTGGGAAATGATAATGAAAAAAACTCCTAGATTAACTTCACAGTTTCAGTTAGGTACACGCTCTCTTTTGGTTGGATCATTAATTATTCTAACAATGCCATACTGGAAAAAAAAGAAACTAAAATCACACGGAGAGGCTGAATTTGGAACATATGATGATTTGAAGAAAAATAAGAAAAAGCCGTCGGATGTAGATTTTTTAAGTGGTAATGAAAATGGTTTTGTTATTGGATATGTAAAAACTTTATCAGGAAAATTAAAATTGCTTTATGATACGTCAATGATACATATTGCCCTGTTCTTGCCAACAAGAGGAGGAAAGGTGTAGGATACATTATTCCAAGCCTTGTTGCAGGATTAAAAGAAAGGTCAACTTTTATTTCTGACATAAAAAAGGAAAATTACGAGCTTACAAGCTGGTATAGGGCAAAGATACTAAAACATAAAATATTAAAATTTGAACCAATGAGTGAACTTTCAAACAGCTATAACTTTTTATCAGAAGTAAGATATGGAACAAATTATGAGATTGAAGATTGCAGAATAATTGGAACAATGATCGTTGGGAGAAGATGAGAGCAAGGATCCGTTTTGGGGAGACAGTGCAAAAGATACAATTTCTACTTTGACCAGCTATGTTCATTACAGGGAAGTAAGCAGTCGTCCTGAAGAGGATCCCGACATAACAGATGTTAGAGTTTCACTAAACGATGTAATATCAATAATCACTAATACTGAAAATTCTTTGTATAGAATGTTTGCAAAATATCTTGGAAAGCCTATGGAAGAAGATGAATACGAGGATGAAATGTCAAAAGATTTTATTCTAAAGAAAAAAACAGTTGAAAGGCTTAGGAAAAATATATACTGATGATGAATCAATTAAAGCATTAAACAAAGGACTACATCCATTTGTTTGCAAAACAGTTTGGATATTTATTACAAAAATACAGGAGAAAAATACGTTTAAGTCTATCACATCAACAGCAAAGACTAAATTACAGGTATTTGAAATTCCTTCGGTCGTAAAAAATATAGGAAAGTCTGATTTTAGGGCATTGGACTTGGTTAATGATGATAATCCTGTGGATTTATACTTTTGTAATAAAAACCAAAAGATATAGATTTATTAGCTCCATTAGTACGAATAATGTATATTCAGCTGACAAATTTATTAATGGAAAGTTTAAGCAAGAAAAATTTCAACATAACATTTTTAATGGATGAACTGAATGCTTATGGCAGGATGAAACCTCTTGTAAAAGGCTTGGGATACTATGCAGGATTTGGAATAAAGATGGTTGGAATATTTCAGGGACTTGATCAGTTAAATTCAACATATGATAAACAGGGGAAAGAGGTGTTGAATGGATGTCAAATTCAAGTATTTGGTAGACCAAACGATGAAGCTGCGCCTGACTATATTTCAAAGACGCTTGGTAAAGAAACAATCAGGGTAAAAAGTAGAAATATTGGGCTAAAAGGGGGAAGAAATGTTTCAGAACAGGGAAAGGATTTATTAAGTCCTTCAGAAATAAGACTGCTGCCTGATAGAAAGGCAGTTGTAATTACGGGATATAAAAAACCTTTATTATTAGATAAGCTCTATTACTACGAATATCCTGAACTGCTAAAAAGGACACAGCACCAGCCAGTATTCTTTAAGGACGGATATGTAATATTTGAAGCAATGAAGGGATGTATGAATATGAGTATACATTTAAGATGAAAGAAGAAGATTTTTACGATGATATAAAAATATGAAAAATTATTGAAAAGGCAAGAAAAAAAGTATAAATCAGAAAAATAGGATAGGGGATATATGGAGACAATTAATGGTTCAGATGAAATAATAAAGAAAAAGAGAAAAGCTAGAAAAAAAAATTATACTGAAAGAATAAAAAGAAATAAAGAAAAATTGCCAAACTGGAGAAAATAATAGTTGATTCTCAAAAGGAAATTGAAAAAAATTGAACAGGAAAAATACAGCCATCTTAAGAGAAATTTTAGAAAAAAATCAGGTGTAGAAAACAAAGCTTCGAAAATCATAATTGAAAGTCCAAGTAATGATGAAAGCTACTAAAAAAATGAAGGAACTGGCTAAAGTATTATGACAGAAAGTGAAAAATATGAACTGCAAAAGCAAACACAGATAGATTTTGTAAATGAAAGGTTGTCAGCACTGAAAGAATATATGGAAGATGACGATATTACTGAAATAATGCTAAATCCTGATGGATATGTATGGGTGGAATCATATGAAAAGGGAATGTATAAGACAAATACATATCTGAATGAGATGGAAGGATATAAAATTATTCAGGTGCTTGCTTCATATAACTCAAAGATAATTTCTGAAAAAAATCCAAGACTTTCTGGAAATTTACCAAATTCTGACAGATTTCAGGGAGCTGCAAAAAGGAATTACTAAAGGGATTCCAATATTTACAATAAGGAAAAGACCTAAAAAAATATTTACGCTTGATGACTATTTAGCAATGGGTTCAATTACAGAATTTCAGAAAAATTTTCTTACAGAAGCCATTTTAGGTAAAAAGAATATAGTTGTATCAGGCGGAACTGGTACAGGAAAAACAACATTTACTAATGCTCTTGTTGATTATTTAAAGCAAGTGGATAGGATTAGGAATACTGTTGAAAGAATATACATTATTGAAGAAGTTGAAGAAATTATTTGTGATAAGGAAAATGTATTAAGAGTATTTTGTAACTGAAGATGTTTCTGCACTGGAATTATCAAAGGACGCACTTAGACATAGACCTGACAGGATTATTCAGGAGAACTTAGATATGGAGAAGAAGCTGAGGAGATACTTAAAAACTGGAATACTGGGCATAGTGGAGGATTTACAACAGTTCATTCAGATGGTGCAGAAGAAACTTTGGAAAGACTGGAAGAACTATTGATGGAAGTTGACAGGAATCCAAGACAGCCACTTATAGGGCGTTCTGTGGATGTAATTGTAAATATTATAAGAACGATTGAAAATGGTAAAACTGTAAGAAAGGTAAACAAGATAATCAAAGTGAATGGTTTTAACAAAAAGACAAAGGAATATGAAATTGAGGAGGTAGGATATGAAGCTGAAGGTTTATAAGTCTTTACTGGATGTAAAGATGATAATGGGACTGCCATATAAGATTTTTTTATATCGCTAGTGTTATTCACAGGAATCATATTTTTAATATTCAGGCATTGGATAATTTTTATACCAGCAGGAACAATATATATTCTGTGTGCAGTTATGTCGGTAAAAGATCCAATGACATTGGAACTGATAATGGAGCATTACAAAACTGAAAGATATTTAAATCCTTAGAAAGTATTAAAAATGAAATAAAAGAAAAAAATATTGAAAGGAAATAATTGAAATGAAAGAAAAAAATTATGAATTTTTTTAGAAGAAAGAACAAAAAAATGAAGTCGGATACACTACATTAAGCAGAAATCAGATAATGGAAAAGCTAGGAATAAAAGAAGAAGAAAAGTTTAATGAAGCATTTAAGGAATTAGTACAGGATAATAAAGTATTCTTTCATCATTCAACAGAAGAAAAATAAATTATGATGGTTCTATATTTGAAGCTCATAAAATAAAAATATTTTACCAATAAAGATAAATCACTTGAATTTAAAGATAACTATGAAAATTAGAAGAAGCAGCGAATAAAATAAAAAGAAACAGAAAAAGTGAAGGGAGAAAAGCTTTCAACGTTATCAGATAATGCAAAATTAATTTACAATACATACAAAGAAAAATTTAGGAAACTTAGCATACCTTGACTCAAAATCAGTCAGAGAAAAAAACAGGACTAGAATTTAAAAACTTTGTAGCCGCACAAAAAGAATTATCAGCAAATAAAAGTGTTATTTACAACAAAAATATCTAAAAGTAATGAAGAAAAATTCGTATTAATAGATAGAGGAGACATCTTAAGCAAAGTTCTAAAAAGAGAAGAAATCAAAGAAAATATTAAAGGTAATCAGAATAAAAAAAATTATAAAAAAATAAAGAAAAGGAAAGATAGAATGGGGAAAAACACTTAATAACTACAAAAATTCATTTATTTATCATATCCCTTGGGACTTTCTTCTCAATGACTTTATCCTTGTCAATAAAAATATGGGGTTTCAAGTAACTCTCAAAGTGAGAAATCACGACTTTGGATTTTTTTACTGAGGAAGAAGTGAACTTGAAAAATATTGCAGTATAACAATGCGATAAAGAAACTTCCTGACAATTTTATTGTTCATTATGAAGTTCAGAGAAAAGAAGTCAAGAGGATATATTGAAACAGAGATTAACGATAACTTTATTCCGACAGTTCTTATGGAAAAGGAAAGAAAAGATTTGTTTTCAAAAGGAGAATATTTTAAATGTGATTACTATATAACATTGACGTATTTGATAGCAGAAGATGCTGAAAATAAGATAAATTCATTGCTAGCAAATAAAAAGGAAGACGATTCAGAAGAAAAGATGGCGGAAGAAGCAGAAAGGGAATTAAAAATATTCAGGCAAAAAGTAGCCTCGTTCATTGCTTTATTAAAATATGCTACAACAAGCATTGAAGTTTTGCAAGGAGACGAACTTATGGCATATATGTACTCCACAGTAAATGCTGAGTTTCCTGAAAAGAAAAAAATGCCGAAATCTTCTCTATACCCAATTGATCAATATTTATCAAATTCAAGTTTTGAAAATGGAAAAGATACAAAAATACAAAGATTGACTAAGGCAAAACATTTAAGGACAATCTCAATTAATTTATTTCCTGATGACATAGAGTCAAGAGTTTTAAAAAAGCTTGAAAGTCTGGACTTTGAATTTAGAATGTCGGCAAGGTATATTATTCTTTCACCAAATGAAGCAAAAAAGATGTTAAAAAACTTCTTTATTTTTCATCAGGGAAAACAGAAGAACTTTGGGCAGTATATAACGGAAGCCATAACTAAAAAGCCTTCATTTAATATTGATGAGCTGGAACTAGCAAAAACAGAAGAGGCAAAAATGGCTTTAAATGAATTTAAGGAAGGTGGAATAAATTATGGCTATTACACATTTACCATAATACTTGCTGATGAAGATTTAAAAAGGCTTGAGGACAATGCACTTAAAATAGTAACAATATTTGATGAACAGGACTTTACTTGCTCAATTGACAAGTACAATATTTTCCCCTCATATTTAGGGGCTATTCCGGGAAATGTGAAGGCAAATATAAGAAAATATCCAATAAATTCAATGCTTTTAAGCTGTCTTTTTCCTACTTCATCGCTGTATCGTGGAGAGGAAGTAAATGAATTTTTTAGGGATAAGAAAAATATTACAGGAGTTCCGCTTATGATGACTAAAACAGATTTGAATGATATATTTTACTTTAATCTTCATATAAAGGATGCGGCAGCATACGCTAATAGCAGGGCCAACAAGGTCTGGAAAGTCTGTATTACTAGGTATGATAACAGCTGAACTAAAAAAATATTCAAACGCCCAGGTATTCTTTTTTGATAAAGGTGGTTCGATACGTGTCTTTGACTGCCTGTATGGGTGGAAAATTTTATGACTTGGGAAAAGGTGGAGATAATGATTTGGCATTTCAGCCACTTGCAAATATACATATTGAAACAGAAAGAGCATTTGCAAGCAACTGGATAATTTCCCTTCTTCAGCAGGAAAATGTAACTGTAACGCCTGATATGAAAAGTACAGTCTGGGAAACGCTTACTACTCTTGCAAACGATCCGCCTAACAGGAGAACAATGACAAATTTTGCATTTACAGTTATGAACAAGGAAATTCAGCAAGCACTTGAACCATATACAAATACAGGTTCATATGGAAAATATTTTGATAATAATGAGGATAATTTTTCAGATTCAAATTGGCAAGTATTTGAAATGGGAAGAATAATAGAAGATCCAAAAGCGACAGCTCCTATATTAAGTTATCTGTTTCATAGAATAGAAGTGGAAAAATTAACGAAAGACTATCTGACTGCAATCGTAGTTGATGAGGCTTGGTTTGCAATGGAAAACGAAAGTTTCAGGCTTAAATTCAATGACTGGCTTAGAACCCTTGCAAAACTGAATGCCTTTATAATCTTTGCAACACAGTCGCTTGATGAAATTGCAAAATCTGAAATAACACCTGCAATAGTTGATGGATGTAAGACAAAAATACTTCTTCCTTCTCCACAGGCACAGAATTACTGGAAAGAACTTTATTCAAAATTTGGCTTAAATTCAATAGAAATTGAAAAAGTTGCACGAGGGGAAATGCAGAAACAATATTTTTATAAAAGTGATCTTGGATCAAGAGAATTTGAAATGGATTTAGGTAAAATTGAACTAGCTTATGTAGGTTCTGCAAGTTCGACAGATCAGATGAAAATACAGGAAATATGAGCTGAAAACAAAAGGATTTAAAAGAAATAAATTTAAAATGGTTAGAATACAAGCTGGGCAAAAATAGCAAAGAATTTAGAAGATGCAAAGAAATTATACAGGGAGGTAACTAAAATGAAAAATAATATTCTTTTTAATATTAATGACAGTTATATCAATAAATTCATTTTTCAGGAATGCTTGGAGGAGGTGCAACTTCAGATTACTGGCAAATGAAAAACATACTTTGAAAGTGTAGCAATCAATGCACAGACACTAAAAAGCCTAAATGCACAACTGAAAGAAATAGAAAGACAGATTGAACTTTCAAAGAAATTACCTGAAGAATATCTAAAAATATATAAGCCAATATGACGATACAATAAAGACTTTGGTCAGTATAACAAACACTACAAAATCGACATTAAGAGACGCAAAAAAAGCTGAATTGTGGTTTAAAGACGTCTATGCAGAAGCAAATAACAGACAATATATGGCTCTTCTTGACAGATTTACAAATACACTTGACAATCTTTCAAGGGACGCAATGAAATCAGGATCTATGAATGAAGTGGCAATGAAAAAAACATCAGATAATGCAAAAATTCTTATAAGAAAAACTCACGAAGCAAAAAATCCGCAACAAGTCCTTGAAGTGTTATCACAGTGGAGCGCCAACTTGTCAATACAGATGAACGCAATAGCTGATATGATTTCAACTACAAACAGACTTGATGCATTAAAGGCGGCTGAAGAAGTGCAGGCAAGAAGAGAAGCTCAAAAAAGAAGTGAATATACAAAAAACAGTTTAAACAATCATATAAAGGCAATGGAAAATGAAGTGAAAAAACATAAGAAATAAGGAGGAAAATAATTGGCAGCGGCAAATTTTCAATTTGATACGGCACTAATTGAACCAATAATCAGTATACTGGATACAGGAATGACAACTTTAATGGTTGTAATATTGACACTTGCTTCTACATTTGCTGTACTGGACTTATCATTTACAGCTTTTTTTAACTGGTCGGAAAATATAGGGAATACTCTTGTCGAAACATTAAAAAAACTTTTAAGATATGTACTAACTTTTGAACTTATAAAAATGTACAAGAAACTATTAGATATGGCGTATAAATTATTTTTCCGATATAGGAAATTTATTTGGAGAAGGACTGGAAGTCCATTAAAAAGTACAGAGTATTTGGGATAAGTTATGGGAAGAATTAAGCAAGTTTTTAAGTATAGGTTTAAAGTTTCCAAGATTTTTGGGCTATTCTGTATTTTATTCTCTTTATTATTGGATTCATATTTCTAGTGTTTATAATATCAACAATAACAATAGCTATAATACAGTTCCATGTAGTCGGAAGACTGGCAATAATATATCTTGCTTGTCTTCCACTTGATACTTTGAGCGATATAGGTAGAAAAACTTTAGGAGCAATAGTTGGATCAGGAACTCATCTAATGGTTGCAGTCGCTCTATCATCTATGGGAATAAAAATACTAAAATCCTATCCTATTCCTGAAAATATAGGAGCAGAAAATAACGAGCCTCATACTATAATTGTGTGGCTTGCAGTGTTTATAGCAATTTCATTTTTAATAAAAAATTATCAGAGCATAGCTTCTCTAATTTTATATGGACACGGTGGATTAAATGGTTCACAGCTTGGATACTTCACTGGGAATGTTATCAGTGCAGGTGGGGCAGCTATAGGTGGAATTACATCCGTCTTGGGAGGTGCGGCAGTCGGTGGACTAGGTGCTGCAATTGGTACAGTTGCTGGAGGAATATCTTCTGGAGGAGCAGGAGCATTGGCAGGTATGAAAACTGGTGCAAAAATAGGATACGAAGTTGGAAAATATCCTGGAAAGATGACTGCTTCGGCTGCTGAAAATGCAGGAAAAGCAATAAAAATAATGACAATGGACTTTGATCCAGTTACCTCAGCTAAAAAGGTAAAAAACACAGCTACAGATGGAATAAAAAAATTTATGGGAAATAAAAAGATGATAGAGAAAAATCCTGAAAGAAATGAATCTCAGGAAACAGAAAGATACAAATACTGAAAATGAAAAATTCTCAAGATACAAATGAAAAAAATCAAGAAAAGATGAAAAACGATAACAGTAATGAAGCTTCAAATGAAGATTCTCGAAAACAGTCAAGTGATAACGAAACACAAAAATTCAGAAAATACAAGATCTGAAAAGTCGAAAGAAAATAGCAGCAATAAAACCTTTGCAGAATCTGAAATGGAAAGAGAAAGAAAAAAACGATGAAACTTTTTACAGAATCTGAAAATAAATAGGGAAAAAGAGAATAAAGAATAAAATATACACAGGGACAATGACAATAGAATATTAATCTAGTCTTAAAAAAATTCAGATTGAAAAAAACTATTAGATGTGATATAATATTACTGTAAAAATAGAGATTTAAAAGAGTGATAAGAATGGCAACTTCAAGTTTTTACAACAGAATTAAGAATTTGATGACAGAAGAAAAATTTCATCATTTTTAGAAGCTATTGAAATGCAAAAAATAATAAAACCACTAGATGTAGACTTAGAATATGAACTTATTAAGGAGTAATGATATCAAAAATTTTTGAAGAATCTTCTGAAAAGAAAGGAGAATAATGAATGTACTACATTTTCTTTAACAGAGTTATTATCACAAATTGAGAAGATAAAAGTTCGTAATAAATTAAAAAGGATTTAGAAGCAAAGACAAGGACATTGAAGAATTTTTAATAAATAAGGCTATTTTTCTGAAAATAGCATAATACGATGTTTAGGATACTTCAAATAGAAAGTAGATTTATTCAAAAAGAAAAATATAATTTCAAAACTTTTAAAAAGAGTTAACTAAAAGTGCTTCTGAAAATAAATCAGGTGATTATGTAATCAATAGTTTTCTTTTAGGTCAGTTGGTAAAAACTTTAATTTAGAGAAAAAATAATTTAACAGGAAATGAAATTTTAAAAATTGCATATGAGTTATTGTTAGAAAATTAGACAGAAAATTAGAGTAAAATTTATTTGGTTGGAATGTCAAAATAATGAGAAAAAAATTTTCAAATTTTGAATTTTCTAAAATAGATAATTTTATTTCTGAAAATGGTTATAATGTAATGATAATGGAATTAAAATAAATTGATACAATAGTATAAATGAGGTGAAAAATGTATGATGTAAAAGATATTGCCAACTGGTTTTAATTTATAATTCGTATATGGAAACCAATCAAGGTGCGGATGGAATTAGTAATTTAAAATTGCAAAAATTACTTTTACTATGCACAATCAGCGTATCTTGCATTAAAAATACTCCATTATTTTCAAATAATATTGTAGCGTGGAATCACGGACCAGTAGTTGAGGAAGTATATCAAAAAGTATAAAAAGTATGGTTCAGATGATATAAAAAGAATTTGATAAAGTGGATATTGATAAAGGAAACAGAAAAAGATATTGACAGAAGTGTATAATGTATTTGGAGAATATTCTGCTTGAGGGATTGAGAAATTTGACTCACACAGAAAAAAACCGTATGTAGAAACTAAAATAAATAATGTTATTCCACAGGATTTGATGAAAGAGAGCTTTAAAAGAAAAATTATGTCTAAAAATTAAAAAGTTGGCTGGATTTACATCAACAAAATAAAAGGACAAGTATTGAAACATTGTCAATTGAGAATATAAATTTTTCTCCATATGATTATGAAACTTCAAAAGGATTAAAAAGTTTCAGATTAAAAAAATTAAATAAGTTACCTTAACTTTAAGGTGTAAAAAGGCTAGATTAAAATTCTAGTCTTTTTTTGTACTTTTTAGAAAGGAGGATTAAAAGAAATATGAAAAAAATTGTAATTAGCTTTTTTTGTTTTTAGTTTAATAACAATTTCTGCTGGAAATAGTGTTTCATCTACAAAATCATCATTATTAGTAGATTGGGATAATATTCAAAATGAATTTGTACAAATGGTAAATACGGGATAGAAAAAGATGATACCAGGCTTTATTAGCTCTTTTAAGTGTACTCACAGTTCTTGAAATAATGTGGGTTTTATATAGTTATGTAGTAAAAAAATATATTGGAAAAATCTATGGATGTCCTTACTAAGAATAATGATAAAATTTTTCAATATTGGCATATGTTATACCTAATGCAGTTTCTCTAATTGAAATGGGATATGGAATATTTTCTGGAATTGGCTCATATTTTATTAGAAGCAATGGAGGAAATGTAACCTTAAATAACATATGGGCAATAGCTGGAAGAGAAACAGGAAAGATCTTAAAAATTATTAATGAATCAAACTTTAATTTTTTTAAATATTGTTACTGATTCAAAGCTGTTTTTTTGAAGAAATTGGGAAAAATGCTGCTGTTAATAGGAGTTGTTATTCTTGTTTATTATTTTTGTAGTAAGGATAATATTTGAAATGATGATGGCGGTATTGCAGTTTAGAATGGCGTTGGGGTTATCTTGGATATTTTTTACCTTTTGATGTAAATTCAATTACAAAAAGAGATTTAGGAAATAAAAGCACTGACAACATTATTTCTGACAGGAACTAAAATAATTGTAATAATGGCACTGGGAGGAATAGTATTTAAAAAAATTTAGATGCAGCAGGATTTGGAGAAGTTACATTTAAAGGAACTGAAATATGAAACAATATTTTTTGTTTATCACAGTAGGGAATGGTAATGGCTTTTTATAATGAATGAGGCAGATAAGATAACTACAACACTTGCTAAAGGAAGTTAAAAAAATAGGAGAAAATTATGAATATACAGTCTAAAAAGTTTAACCTAGCAATGTTCTCTGTATCAATATTTCTTGTTACATTATTTATAGGATTGCACATATTGTCGAAAAACTTATGTGATAAATGTAACGCCTTCAATTCCATTAGGGATATATAAACTGGAAAAAAATTTGATGGAATTCTGAAAAAAAGGGAGATTTAATTGTTTATGAGATAGATAGCAAATATAAAAATTTGACAAATATAAAAGGGACAATGTTTAAATCGGTAAAAGCCTGTTGCAGCATTTTATAGGATAAAGAGTTGAGATAAAAAGATAATCGGATATATGTAAACGGAGAAGATTATGGCGAGATATTTTTCTAAAATATTATCTACTTTCAATGGAAAGATACAGAAAGACGAAATTTTTAACACTGTCTAAAAGTCAAAGGGACATTTGATGGAAGATACTATGGTGCAATAAAAAGTCAAAAATAGAAAAAAAGCGAGGCTGATATATGAGTTTAGAATATGAAGATAAATTGATTAAGTTGAAATCTAATGAAAAAAAGAAAATTGAAATACAGAATAAAATAGCCAAGACAGATGAGAAAATAAGGGAAATTAGAGAGAAATAGCAAATGATACAAGAAGGCTAAATACATCGGAAAAAAATGAGAAATGGAAGCAAAGGACAAGAAAACTGATTGAAATGGGAGTTCTGCTTGAAATTGCGGATATTTTAAATGAAGATAAGGCAACATTACTAGGATATTTTTATGAAATTTCAGTTTTTAAGTAAAGAGAAATTAAAGATTGTAAAATTATGGGCGGTGAAGAGTTTCAGATGAGAGAAGAAAAAGAAGCAGATGTTAAAACGAAAATTGGAGAAAAAAGATGAGTTTAGATAATTTGAAAGAAATGATGAAAAATGAAGGATTTTCTCCTATAGAAAGTGAAGATTTTGAAAAAATAAAACGAAAGGAAACTAACAAAGTAACAGAACTTCAAGGCGATGAATTAAAAGAAAGGGTGAAATTAGAAAAACTAGAAATAAAAGCTGAACTTGCTGAGGAACTTGAGCAATTCATACACGACGAGGAAAGGAAATATAATCAGGAAAAGAGGAGAATCGAGAGTGAGTATGATGAAAAAATTTATCAGTTGGAACAGCAGCAGAAAAAAATTTATCGAGATAGGAGAGAAAAGCTATATGAAACGGAAGACGCTTTAAAAATTAGAGAAAATGAAATTGATGTGGAAATACAGAAATTGGATGAAAAAGTAACTGAAAGGGAAAATGAATTAAAAAAAGTTGAATGAAGAAATAGATAGAAAATTGGGATTTAAAGAATATCTAAATGAAAAACGACTTTATATACAGAAATAAGTTAGAAGCTGTATTGATACTGAGAAAATTGAAAAAAATAAAAAGAATAAAGATAATAAGCAGAATAGAATACGACACTGTTTTTAAAAATATTATTGGAGGAGTGAATGAACTGATAAAAAAATGAATAATTTGATAATAGATTACAAAAATTTGTAAAAAGGACAGGAAACAAAAAAAGAGATAAAAATTTTAATTAATAAGAAAGGGCTAGAATAATGTTGTTGAGTGTATTTCAAAAATGAGAAAAAAAGACTATTTAAAAAGGATAGGAGTAAAATTTTTCTAAAGATGAAAAACAGGAAATAAAGAAAATGATAAAATCAAACTTGACTCTTGAACAGTTTAAATTATGTGTAACACCTGTACTTAATGAGGAAATATTGCAAAAAGAGCTGAAAATAACTTGGATGATAGCAAATGGGAAAAACTTGTGATGAAAAAGCTGGATGTAAATCAGATGAAAAGAAATTAGGAAAAGGATTTGAAAAAGGGTTATCTGAAGAGGATGTTGAGCTATATGTAAAAAAAGTGGATATGACAGCAAAACAATGGAAAAAAATAAGGAATATGCTTGAAAAAGATAAAAAAATAATGAGTATCTTCGAGAATATTTGATGTTAAAGGATAAAAAGGAAATAAAATCAATTACTAATGAAAAAAATTGGAAAAAAATATATTGAGGAAAGCAAAATGAATGAACTTAGAAACAAGGCTGATAAAATGGAAAAAAATGGTATGAAGCCTCAATATATGCAGGAAAAAAATACATTTAAATATTATTCTTCAGAGAAAATAAGAGATGATGAAAAATATGTCATGAAAAAAAGTCAAAGAAAATGGGAAAAAAATCTTGAATATGCAAGTGAAAAGGCTTAAAAAAATAACAGGGATTTAGTTTTTGGAAGCAGTGAAAACAGGATGGACGTGCTTTTACAATTTGCAAGCGATGAATTGAAAAATGATAAGGAAAGTTGTAATGGAATCTGTAAAAACTACCCTAATTCCTACCAATATGCAAGTTCCAAAATGCAAAAGGATAAAGATGTCGTAACAGAAGTTTTAAAGAGAAATGAAGACGCTCTAAGTTATGGAGATGAAAATATTAAGCAGGAAATAGAGAAATTAAGGAAAAATACAAGGACAGTGATTTTGATAGATTGACAGATAGAGAAGAAAAATTTATATATGGAACAAATCCTTATTCAAAAGATACTGATTTTGGATGGAAAGACCGATTATGAGGAAATAAAGATAAATTATACAAATCCGAAAAATAAAAAAAGCAAGAATATTGAAATTGAAAGATAGCAAAGGAGATGACTATAAATGAAAAAGTGTATATTGCTTCTATGATAGTTTCAAAAATTTTATTTTCTAGCGGAGAAATAAGTTTTGAAAAACAGAAAGAAAAAGTTGAGCAGGAAAAAAGAGAATTGATGCAAACTGATAGTAGTGCTGACAAAAAGTAAAGAATTAAACGATTCACCTAAAGAAGATACAAGCAATGTTCAATCACAAAGCAACAGATTATTTTATGATGATAAGGCTGTAAAAAAAGTTAATAATGCTTCTCATATTCAAAAAAATATTGGAAGTAGAAAACTTATTGAATATATTAAAACACAGAACAGTAGGCTAAATGAAAATGAAATACAAAATATACTTGGCTATGTTTTCAAATATAGCAAGGAGTATAACTTTAATCCATATTTAGTTTTAGCAGTTATGAATACTGAAAGCCATTTTAATCATTCAACAGTATCAAGTGCTGGAGCAAGAGGACTTATGCAGTTAATGCCTTTTAATTTTAAGGAATTTGGAGTGGATAACAGCATATCAGGAAATATAAAGGGTGGTGTGCTGCATTTAAAAAGAGATTACGAAAAAACTGGAAGTGTTTCAAAAATGCTGGTCTGCTATAATGCAGGATGTGGAAGATTAGCAAACAATGCTTGGAAAAGAATAAAGGAAACAAGGGAATATATACCAAAGGTAATTCAGAAATATAATAAAATAATAAACTTATAACTATATTTTTCTCGCACGTGAGAAAAATCAAAATTAGGTCAGTGTCTTTTTCATTACATGAGTTTTTGAAAAACGCTGAGCAACAAAAACAATAAAATTTGTAAAACAAGATTTAAAGGAGTGAAAAATTTATGTTTAACAATACCAAAAAAATTTTTAACTGGAGTCTTTTATTATTTCTTCTCTGTCTTTTTCTAAAAGGGATGATTAATTTTCAAAAACAACTGATGATTTGAAAATGAAAAAAAAATAGAAACAACTGAAAATGATACAAAAGATAATACATATAAAAATAATAAAGATAACGAAGAAAAAAATAAGATATAAAATTGTAGAATTTGCAAAAACTCAGATTGGAAAGCCTTATGTATATGGTGCAACTGGAAACAATAGCTTTGACTGCTCCAGCTTTGTACAATATGTGATTAAGAGAACACTAGGAATTACAATTCCACGTGTTTCAACAGAACAGTCAGTATTTAAGCCAAAAATTACATAACAACATTAAAAAAGGAGATTTATTATTTTTTGAAACTTTAGGAAAAGGTAGAATTTCACATGTCGGGATGTATATTGGAAATAGACAATTTATACATGCCAGTTCAAAAAGCAAAAAAGTAACTATATCAGACTTTACTGGATTTTTATCAGGATAAGTTTAGATGGGCAGTGTCAGTTATATAAATGTGAAGGAGATAGTATGGAAAAGTAAGGTAATTCAACAATTTTTAGGAGAAATTGATGGTGTGGAAATTTGACAAAGGAAAATGTATATTATTCATCAGAACATATTTTTATCAAAAATAGAAGAAAAAAATTTGGGAAATGTATATAACAAAGAATTTGTAAAAGAATTGAGAGATACAATTAATACTTTAAATTTAAAATATGATGAGTTTAGTTTTGATACTTTGGAACATGATTTTTAGTGATTGTATAGAGGAAGCTGATAAATTTAAAAATGTAGAATTTATGTATTATGGAGATGATTGGAAAAATTGAAATATTAAATGAAGGGATAAAGAATAATGAGTATTTAAAAACTGAGAAAAGAGAAAAATAAAAATGAAAACCAAAAAGCAAAGTTTTTTTCTAAAAGTTTTTGGAATACTGATGACAAAGATTTAGAGATAGATGTAAAAGGGGAAGAAAACTATGAAAAATTAATAATAGCAGAAAAGCCAAGTCTTGCACGTAATATTGCAAGTGCATTGAATATCAGAGTTAATAAAGAGGGATATATGGAAAATGAAAAGTATATTGTTTCTTGGGCTTTTGGACATTTGTTTAAATTAAGGGATGTTGATGGATATGTTGGAGAAAAGAGGAAATGGAGTGAAGTTAAACTGCCATTTTTTCCTGAAGAGTTTGAATTTGAATTAAAAAATGATTCGGGAATAAAGAAACAGTATAAGATATTAAAAAACCTTATTAACAGCAAGGAAGTTGATGAGATAGTAAATGCGGGAGATGCAGACAGAGAAGGGCAAATTATAGTGGATATTATTATCAATGCCATAAAAACTGATAAGAAGATAAAAAGATTGTGGCTTCCTGAACAAACTGAAGAAACTATAAGAAAAGCCATAAATAATCTTGAAGATAATTTTAAATATAAAAATTTACATAATGAAGGACTTGCAAGGACATATATGGACTGGCTTATGGGAATCAATCTTACAAGGTATATTTCATTAAAAGGCAAATATGCTTTTTCCAGTCGGGCGTGTTCTTATTCCAGTTATAAAATATATTTATGATAGAGATTTGACAATTAAAAATTTCATTTCCTGAAAAAAATATTTTTACTATTGAGAGCGAAACTATGTGTAATGGAACTTTATTAAAACTTATTTGTGATAAAAAAATACAATCTTTTAGAACTTGAAAAAGCTAAAAAGTTATTCGTATGAGTTAAATAGAAATAAAGGGATTGTGAAAGATATAATTGAAAAAGGAAATTATTCTAATCCTCCAAAACTTTTTCACTTTCAAAATTACAAAAGTAAATTGTCGAAGGAAAATAAAAATAAGTTTTGCAAAAATCTCTTGAAACTATACAAAAAGCTCTATGAAAAGGGATTTATTACATATCCTAGAACAAATACCGAATATCTTGCTGAAGAAGAAAAAGACAAAGTGAGAGAACTTATAAAATTATATAGTGATTATAGATTGGAATTTAAAGATAGTAAAAATATTTGACAGTAGCAAGATTGAGAGCCATAGTGCAATAATACCAACTTTAAAAAAATTCCTGATATGAATAGTTTGAATTTAGAAGAAAAGATAATTTTTGAAACAATAAGAAATAGATTTATCTCTAACTTTTTGAAGGAGCAAACTATAATCAATCAAACTGAAATAAAGATTGCTGTGAGAAATGAAATATTTAATTTAAAAGGAAAAATCAGTAAAGCAGGAGGGATTTTTTAAAAATATGAAAATCAGAAGATAGATAATAAGTTGCCATATTTTGAAATTAATCAGAAAAATTGATGTTGATTTTAAAGTTGTTGATAAATTAACTGTTCCTCCTAAAAAAATTACTGAGGAAAAATTTGAGTAATTATTTAAAAAAATCCTTTCAGAAATGAAAAAAATCAGGAAAAATGAAGATGATACACAGGAATATAGAGAAATAATGAAAGGTATAGAGATTGGTACGGAGGCAACTAGAACAGGGATAATTGAGAATGCTAAGAAATATGGATATATTACTTCTGAAAAACAGAATTTTAGTATAACTGAAAAGGGGATAAAGTTAATCGAGCTGCTGGATTTATTGCATATTAATCTTTATGCAGAAAAAGACTGTTGAGTTTTCTATACTTCAGAAAGATATTTATAATAACAGAAAAAAATATAAATGATATTATTGAGAAAAACTGAAAGTGAATTACAAAATATAATAAATCAAGATATAGAAGTTGAAAAACTTGAAAAAGAAATGGAAGTTATTGGAAAATGTCCTAAATGCAACAGTAATATTTATGAGAATAGTAAAAAGTTACTATTGCAGTAATTATAAGAATGGATGTAAAACATCTCTTTGGAAAGAAGCAAGTTATTTTGGACAAAAAAATAAAGATAAGTAAAGGATAATGCAAAAATTATTAAGTGGGAACAGGTTGTGTTTAAGATAAAAAAAGTAAAAGTGGAAAGGAATATAATGCACATTTTGGAATAGAGATAAATGGAGATTATTTGAACTTGCAAAGAAAAAGATTTTTATAAAAAAATAGAAAATGATAATTAAAATTTGAAATTGCCAAATTTTTATATTAGGGGGAAGAAATGGGGTATAAGATTCAAAACTGTATTAGAAAATGCACATAAAAAGATAAATGAAGATTTTAGTGAATATATTAACTATCTTCATGTCGAGGAAACAATTATAAATACTCTGCATTGGATCAGTTAAATATATTTTTTTATTCGTCCTGAAGCTGTAGCCTGTGCAGAATATGACTTTTGGAAAGAAAACTTTTAACAGAGTTGTAGAAAGAAATCAGAAGGAATACCTGTATATAATATAAGAAATGGAGAAAAGAATGTCAGGTATATTTTTTTGATGTTACACAGACAGTATCTTTAGATAAAAAGAAATGATGAAAAACCTAAATTATGGGAATTTAATAATAGAACTCATAAGGATGTTTTTGAAAGAATGACAGGAAAATCAGATTTTTGAAGAAGCACAAATGGAACTTATAAACCAGACAATGCTTGAAAACAGCAAATTAGACACTTTTAACTACAAGGATACAGAAGTTCTTGAAAGTTTTATCAAAAAAATCTGTTTTAATCGCACTTGATCAAAGGATGGGAATTAATAAAAAGGATATATTTAATGAAAAAGGAAAAAGAGATTTATTCCTTGTTTTCAGATTTTTAGAACTATGGAATTAATATCATTAGAAATATCTAATGTAGCTAAAAAAAGTTTTTAATTAAAGTAAGCAAAAGAAATTCAAAAATAAATAATGAAAAAAACTTTAGAACAAAAATAGCAAAATTGGATATGAGATAGAAAATGAAAAAAATGAGGAGGAATTGGAATATGCTGAAAAAGATGATAGACGGGAAAGAATATCTGATAGAGAACGGGATATATACTCCAGTAGTGAAGCAAACATCCTACGAACAGATGGGAGGGACTTACAAAATGATATTGCTGGACAAAAAATTTCAAGTGTTAGTTCCGAATTTGGAGGAAGAAGAAATAGACTTGAGCAGGCTCAACTCTTGGGGACGAGCGAGAATGAAATATCTGGAACAAGAGAAAGAAGAATTTTTGAAAAATCTTCTAATGAAAGGCGAAGTTATGGAACATCTGCTTTTCAATTCAGAAGGAAGTAGAAAAATTTTGGGAGATAGAAAAACCCAAAATGATGAAAACTATGGGATTAACCGAAAGAATTAAAAGAAAAAGATCAAATAGAATGGGTAGGACTTATGAACAGCCTACTCTCTTCTCTCAGGGAAATAACTTACAATCAGATAATTTACAAATAGAAAATGATAATATAATTACTCAAAAAGAATATTGACGATGTATTAAAATCATATAGTGGAGCGGAATCTATCTATAATTTTTTTCAAGATAACAGTTCAAAGGAAGATAGAATAAAATATTTGAAACAGGGAATATGGAATAGGCGGCTTCTCAATACCTGACCGTGGAGATTTTTATTGATGATGCCTTTTATACTTCTAAAAATATGAAGCTATATAAAAACCATTTTAGTGCTAATGAAGTTAAGATAGTTCTGTCTTGGAACAAAGATAGAAAAAGGATACAGGAACTTATAAATGAAAAATCAAATATTTTTATTCCTGAAAAGGAAACAGAAAATATTATTGAGAATGATGAAAATAATATATCCTTATGATGAAAGAAATAATGAAAATGACATTTCTAAAAATTTTAAAATTACTGAAGAAATCCAATCTGAAAAACTGTTACCATCAGAGCGTCTAAAGCAATAATATTGAAGCTATAAAAGTTTTAAAAAATTTGAGTGAAAGAGAAGCTACAGATGATGAAAAGATAACACTTTCTAAATATGTTGGATGGGGAGGACTAGCTGATGTATTTGATGAAAATAAAAGTGGACAATGGGAAGAAGCAAGAAACTTTTTAAAAGAAAATTTGACTCAGGAAGAATATGATAATGCTAAGGCAAGTACATTGACAGCCTTTTATACACCTAAAATAGTAATTGATTCCATTTATAAAGGAATACAGCAGCTTGGATTTGAAGGCGGAAATATTTTAGAGCCAAGTTGTGGTGTGGGAAACTTTATAGGTAATTTGCCTGATGAATTAGAAAAATCAAAGATATATGGTGTAGAACTAGACAGTATCAGTGGAAATATTGCTAAAAAACTTTATCCTGAAAGTAATATTCAAGTAAAAGGATTTGAAAAAACAGAATTTTCCAACAATTCATTTGATGTTGTAATAGGAAATGTTCCGTTTGGAGATTTTAAGGTAATGGACAGAGAATATGAAAAGCAGAACTTTATGATACACGACTACTTTATTGCAAAATCATTGGATAAGGTAAAAAAAGGTGGAATTATGGCTTTTATAACTTCTTCTGGAACGTTTGATAAAAAGGATGACAGTGTGAGAAGATACATTGGAGAAAGAGCGGAACTACTGGGAGCAGTAAGGCTTCCAAATGATACATTTAAAGGAGTTGCTGGAACTGAAGTAACATCGGACGTTATATTTTTAAAGAAAAGAGAAAATATAAATAAAGAGGAGCAGGACTGGTATTCAGTTAAAGGCTGATTCACAAGGGCTTGTCTACAATCAATATTTTGTAGATAATCTTGATATGGTTTTAGGAAAAATGAAGGAAGTTAGTGGACGTTTTGGGAAAAACATTAACTTGTATGCCAAAAGAAAAACAGTAATTTAAAGGATGAATTAGAAAAAGCAGTTGTGAATATAGAAGGAAGTTATGAAAAACTCTCGCTGAGGAAAAAGAAAATGTAATTGCTGTTGAAAAATGAAAACTATGAAGTAAGAAATTTTTCATTTTTTCAAAAAAAGATAACGATATTTATTTTAAAGAAAATAGTGAAATGACACTACAAGATTTATCAGATAGAGATAAGGATAAAAATATCAAAAATATAGAACTTACATCTTCATTAAGAAAAGTTATTCAGATTCAAAAAGATGAGGAAACAGATGATAGACTAAAAATTGAACAGGAAAAACTAAATAGAATATATGATGGATTTATTAATAAGTATGGATACTTAAATTCAAGAGCAAATTCAAGATTATTTACTGAAGATTCCAATTATTCTTATTATCTTCAATAGAAATATTCGATGAACGTGGAAACTTTAAGAAAAAGGGATATTTTTTTCCAAAAAGAACTATAAAGCAATCAAAAGTTATAGATAGAGTAGACACTCCACAAGAAGCATTAATCCTTTTCAATTTCTCAAAAGGCAAAAGTAGATTTTTGAATATATGACAAATCTTACTGGTATGAAAAAAAGAAGAGTTAATTAACAGTTTAAAAGGGGAAATATTTCTTAATATAAATCAAGATTTTTCCACAAGAATTTCAATATGTAACACAGGATGAATATTTAAGTGGCAATATAAGAGAAAAAAATAGAATATATTGACAAATTTAATTCTCTTTCTGATGAAGAGAAAAATGGAATAAGTTCTGAAATACTAAATTTTCAAAAAGAAAAAAATTGCAGGAAGTAATGCCTAAACCACTTGAAGCAAGCGAGATAAATGTCAGAATTGGAGCTACTTGGGTTCCTAAAAATATGTAAAAGGATTTTATTCTGAAACCTTAAAGACACCAGCATATAAGAGTTCATACATTAAAGTACATTATTCTGAATATACTTCTGAATGGAGAATAGAAAACAAGAATATAGACAATGATAATCCGCTCGCTGTTATGACTTTTTGGAACTGAAAGGGCAAATGCATATAAACTTATAGAAGATGCACTGAACTTGGAGAGATACAAAAATTTTTGATTATGAAACAGATTCAGAAGGTAAAAAGAATCGCAATTTTAAATAAAAAGGAAACAATGCTGGCAGGACAAAAACAGGATATAATTAAACAGGCTTTTAAGGACTGGATTTTTAGGGATTTGGAAAGAAGGAATGAGCTGACTGAAATATATAACGAAAAATTTAATTCAATCCGTTTAAGAGAATTTGATGGAAGCTATCTTACTTTTAATGGCATAAATCCTGAAATAAAATTAAGGCTACATCAGTTAAATGCAGTTGCAAGAACATTGTATGGTGGAAATACACTGCTTGCACACGTTGTAGGAGCAGGAAAAACTTTTGAAATGGTTGCTTCTGCAATGGAATCAAAAAGACTTGGACTTGCAACAAAATCAATGTTTGTAGTTCCTAATCATTTGACTGAACAACTAGGAAGAGAATTTTTAGAACTTTATCAAGGAGCAAATATTCTTGTTGCAACTAAAAAGGATTTTGAACCTAAAAATAGAAAAAGATTCATTGGAAGAATTGCAACTGGAGAATACGACGCTGTAATAATAGGACATTCTCAGTTTGAAAAAATACCGATGAGCAAGGATTACCAGCAAAAACATATACAAAATGAAATTGATGAAATTATAGAAAATATCCAAAAATTAAAAGCAGGAAAAATAATCAGAATTTCACTGTAAAAGCAACTTGAAGGACAAAAAGAAACTGGAAGTAAGGCTAAAAAAATTAAATGATGATTTTAAAAAGGATAATGTCGTTACATTTGAAGAATTAGGAGTTGATAAGCTGTATGTAGATGAGGCACATTCATTTAAAAATTTGTTTTTATACACTAAAATGCGAAATGTGGCAGGAATAGGACAAACTGAAGCATTAAAATCATCGGATATGTTTATGAAATGTAGATATATGGATGAAGTAACAAATGGAAAAGGAGTCGTATTTGCGACAGGTACACCAGTTTCCAACACTATGTCGGAACTTTATACAATGCAAAGATATTTACAATATGATGAACTCAAAAAACAAGGACATCAAAATTTTGATTCTTGGGCAAGCACATTTGGGGAAACAGTTACAGCTATTGAATTATCTCCTGAAGGAAATGGTTACAGAACTAAAACAAGATTTGCTAAATTCTACAATCTTCCTGAACTTATGAACAATGTTAAACAGTTTGCAGATATACAAACTGCCGATATGTTAAATTTGCCAACACCTGAAGTAGAGTACAAAAAAGTATTGACTAAACCGACAGAGGAACAGAAATTAATATTAGAAAGTCTTTCAGAAAGAGCAGAAGAAGTAAGAAACAGAAATGTAGAACCAACAGAAGACAATATGTTAAAAATTACAAATGACGGTAAAAAACTTGCACTAGATCAGAGGCTTGTAAATGAAATGCTTCCTGATGATAAAAACAGCAAAGTAAATGCCTGTGTAGAAAATATCTATAATATATGGAAAGAAAGTATTGAAAAATCTGCACAGCTTTGTATTTTTCTGATATGTCTACTCCCAAAAAAACGATGGAAGTTTCAATATTTATGAAGATTTAAAAGGAAAAAGTTGATTAATAAAGGTATTCCTGAGGAAGAAATAGCATTTATTCATAATGCAAATTCTGAAAAACAGAAGGACGAACTTTTTGCAAAAGTAAGAACAGGAGATGTAAGAATATTATTAGGTTCAACACAAAAAATGGGAGCAGGAACAAATGTACAGACAAAATTAATTGCACTTCACGACTTAGATGTTCCGTGGCGTCCTTCAGACTTGGAACAGCGGGCTGGAAGAATAGTTAGGCAGGGGAACGAAAATAAGAAAGTAGAGATTTATAGATATGTTACTGAGAATACATTTGACGCTTATTTGTGGGTGCGACATGAAGTCGCTTAATTTAACTGTTTGGCAATAAGACCAAACCAACTATTCCGTTAGTTGAGCCAAGTATTGACTGCACTTATGTGTGGTAAGCCGATACTAAAGTAACCCTACTTGAGGTTGAACCGTGAGGGAATGCCGAAACTGCTAGCAACAAGGCGGTTAGGGAGCAAGGCTTGATAATATGGCTAACATATGTGAACTGCTGATAAATGTCGTTAAGGTGAACAGGCTAAAGTTGCTGATAAGCCTGAACCAAAATGGTGCGTAGTCGGATAATCCTTTCCACAATAGGATTACACGGACAAAATGACTACCGGCAAAGAGGTGGAGCCTAAGTTATCAATGTTAATTAAGTGGAACATGGTAAGCCTGTATTATTGCTAAAAAGCAAGGCAAATCGTAAGAACTGCTGATAATAATGCAGGTAGAGGAAAATGGAAAAAGCAAATGCCGTCTTGTAATGAGACGGATAGAGGTAATCTGCCTTAACTCGAAAGAGTGCAGACTTCCATTAGGTTTTTAATCACAAGAGAACTTGTAGAATTTTTGAAAGGAGAAAGCAAATGAACAGTAAAATGTGTGCTGCTGCTAACAGAGCTGAGGACTGGGAAAGTATAGATTTTTTAGAAGCCGAAAGCTATGTTAAAAAACTACAAATGCGTATTGTGAAAGCGTGGAAAATGAGTAAATATGGAAAAGTAAAATCTTTACAGCATTTACTCACAACTTCATTTTATGCAAAAGCCTTAGCAGTAAAAAGAATAACTGAAAATAAAGGCAAGAAAACAAGTGGTATTGACGGTGAATTATGGCTAACATCACGAACAAAGTATAACGCCATAGGAAAGTTAAAACTTAGAGGATACAAACCACAACCTTTAAAAAGAGTGTATATACCAAAGAAAAATGGTAAGAAAAGACCTCTAAGCATTCCTACAATGAAAGATAGAGCAATGCAGACACTATATAAATTTGCACTTGAACCTATCGCAGAAACAACAGCGGATTTAAATTCATATGGATTTAGAGCCAAAAGATGTACACAAGATGCTATTGAGCAATGTTTCACATCATTAAATAAAAAGAAATCTGCAAAGTGGGTGCTTGAAGGAGATATAAAAGGGTGCTTTGATAATATCAGCCACGAATGGATAATGAATAATATCCCAATTAATAAGAAAATATTAAAACTTTGGCTCGAATGTGGATATAGAAAAACAGAAACTATTTCCAACAGAAACAGGAAGTCCACAGGGTTCGCCAATATCGCCAATAATTTCCAATATGGTATTAGACGGTTTAGAAAAAGCAATCAAAGATAAATACCATAAACGGACAGTGAATAAGAAGGCATATTTCCCAAAAGTTAATTTTGTTAGATATGCAGATGATTTCATTGTTACTGGAGAAAGTGCAGAATTGCTTGAAAATGGTGTTAAGCCAATCATTACAGAATTTTTATCCAAAAGAGGCTTGGAACTGTCTGAAGAAAAGACACTTATAACACATATAAATGATGGATTTGATTTTTCTTGAGTCAATATCAAGATGTATAAGGATAAGCTGCTTACCAAAACCATCCAAAAAGAACTTCAAGGTTATTGTTGATAAAATTAGAAAAGTTATAAAGGAAAATCCATCAATGAAGCAAGAAATACTGATTAGAAAACTAAACCCAATTATAACAGGCTGGGTAAATTATCAGAAATACAATAGCTTTCATCAAAAGCCTTTTGAAAAAAACTTGACTATGAAGTTTACAAATGCTTGTGGAAATGGTGTATTCGTAGACATCCGAAGAAAAGCAGAAAATGGATAGCTAAAAAATATTTTCACATTATTGGAAATAGAACTTGGACTTTTAGTGTAGCAACTGAAAGAAAAATAAAGAATGGAGAAAAATATTATCTCTGTTTAAAATATGCCACAGATACAGATATTAGAAGATTTACCAAGATACAAGCCAAAGCAAATCCATTTGATGAAGACTGGCAAGCATATTTTGATAAAAGAGAAGAAACCACGCTGGCTCTTTAATTAGAGTTTATAAAAACTTGAGCCGTGTGAGGGGAAACACTCACGCACGGTTCTTAGAGGGGAAGGGAATAGCAATATTCCTGACCTACTCGACCAAACTATTGAGAATAAACAAAAGTTTATAAGCCAAATTATGACTTCTAAGACTCCAGTCAGAGTAGCAGAAGACGTTGATGAAAGCTCCTTAAACTATGCTGAAATAAAGGCACTTGCAACAGGAAATCCTTTAATTAAGGAAAAAATGGATTTGGATATGGAAGTAAACAAGTTAAGAATGCTTGAAGCCAATTACAAGTCAAACCTGTATCGCCTTGAGGATAAAATAACAAAAGGAATATCCTGAAAAATTAGTAAAATGGAAAAAATATTGAAAATGTGAAGGAAGATATTTCTAAAATAGAGCCAAAATCAAATAATGAGGATAAATTTACATCTATTGAAATTAATGGAACAAAAATTTATGATAAAAAGAAGCTGGAGAAGAACTTTTAAAAGGCTATAAAAAGCACTGGAATATCTGATGAGCCTCAAATTATTGGAAGTTATAGAGGATTTAAACTGTCTTCAAATTTTGACTTCTATGAGAAGAAATATAAATGTGTACTGGAAAACAAAGAAAAATATTATACTGATTTTGGGTAAAGATTCAATTGGGAATATAACGAGAATGGATAATTTATTGGATAAAATTCTGAAAATTTAGGGAAGGAAGAGGTGAGACTTGAAAATTACAAGGAAGAATTTTTCTAATGCAAAAAGAAGAAGTTAATAAGCCTTTTTGAAAAAGCAGATTTACTATTAGAAAAGATTGAAAGATTAAGCGAGGTTAATAAACTGATAGAGGATGGGATGAAAGAGAAGGAAAATATTAAAGAAAAGAGGATATTCAAGATTTGGATAATGATGATTTTGAGAGATAATGTAAAAATGTTGATAAACAATTAAAAGAATTTAAGTTTGTATTTTTAGATTTAATTTATATGTTAGAATAGCACCTTTATTTAGATTGAATAAAATTTTATATATTCTATTTAAAAAGGATAATATACACTAATGAATTATAGGTGTTTATAACAACCAAATACAGAAAATAAGTTAAAATATGGAAGTGAAAAAAATATTGCTTCCATATTATTTTTATTTAATATTTTTACACTTTTAAAGTGTGTTAATTTAAAGAATCTATTGAAAATATTTGTTATTATATGATATAATTAACAAAAAGGAAGTGATTGAATATGTTTAATTTAGAATATTTTTGCTAATGATAATTATAAGATATTAAAAATCCTATATGATAATCAAATACAAGTGAAAGATGATTACTACATAGTCTTATCACAGCAAAGAAATAGCAGATATGGTACAATCTCTAAATTAAAAACTAATGGGATAATGCAAGAATTAAGAGAAAAAGGATTTATTGCTAACTATAAAAATAAGAGAAGAAAGTATATCATAACTGACGTAGGATATAAAGTTATTGAATTAATGTCAAAAATAGATAAATAGTAATTAGAAAAATATTATAAAAGATTTTAATTTAAGGAGGAAAAGAATGTTAAACAAAGATGTAATTAAAAATATATAGATTCTCAACCAATCAAAGTGGTTCAAGAATTGAATTTAAAAATATTATTAAATACCAAAATATTATACAACATCGCAAAAATAAATAAAAATCACAGGAGATGAAGAACTTGATTCAGCATACCTACTACAAAATTAGTAAACGAACAAGGATACAAGCCTGATAAAATTGAAATTGAAAAAGAATACACCTCAGGTAGACCAAATACAATAACTTCAAGGATAGACATCATTCTAAGAGATAATGTGGGAAATGCTTTTCTTATTCATTGAAACTAAAACACCACAAGACTACATTAAAAGACCAAGACCAAATTATAGAAGAACAATTATTTAAATTGTCAGCACAGGAAAATGAAAGTAACAGTGTAAATTATCTAGTTTTGTATACAGTAAATGATGAGGCAATAAATAAAATAGAAGATGAGTGTATTATCATTGACAAGACAAAAACTAAAAACATTTCTTGATTGGGAAAATTAATCGACCGTATTTGAAAGAGTTACCTATTCGATATGGTAAAAAGCACAAAAAAACTCCCTTATATTAAAGGTTCAAATAATGATTTAAGGACCAATTTTACACCTGAATATTTAGTATCCTTGCAGAAAAAGATTTGCATAATGTGTTGTGGGTGGGGGTGGAACTGATGATAATGAGATATTTTCATCTTTAGTAAACCTTATTTTAGCTAAAATTCAAGACGAAGATGAAAAAGATGATGATGAAAGATATGATTTTCAGTCTCTTGTATATAAAGTTGATGGTGATGAAGAATTTGAAACAAATGAAGAGTTATTCGAGAGAATTAATAAAACTTTATAGATCCGCCTTAAAAAGAAGTTAAATATAGTAGACGAAAATGAGTTAAAACAAATCATATGTTGTTGATACTAAAAAAATTTCTCTTTCTAAATTGAAATATACCGTTCAACAATTAGAACATCTATCATTTGTTGATGGGAAAAAAATAGTCTTGACGGCAAGGATATTTTAGGAGATTTTTGAGGAATTATCCGTGATGGATTTAAGCAAACTAAAAGGGCAGTTTTTACACCATTAAACATTGTTAGATTTATGCTTTTGGGGAGCTCAAATAGATCGCCTTGCTATACAAAAGAATCAAGAAAAGATGGAGTTATTCCTTATTTGATAGATCCGTCAGCTGGAAGTGGAACTTTTCTTATTGAATACATGAAATTCATTACTTATACAATGAAATATATGAATTCTGATGGAGGTCAATATAATAAAGAGTTAGGTAGTTCAAAAACTGTTGAGGGTAAGTATCAGATTGGTTTTATCCAAACCATAGAGAAAAATAAATGGGCAAAAGGACTATATTTATGGTTCAGAAATTAATTTCAATTTAGGAACTGCAACAAAAGTTAATATGATATTACATGGTGATGGTTCGACAAAATATTTTTGTAAAAGATGGATTACTACCGTTTACAGAATATGAAAAACAAGAACCTAATGTGCTTCAAACAAGTCTTGATAATGATAACAACTATACACAAGAGCATAAAGAATTAAGAGTAAATGAATGTTTTGATGTTATACTATCTAATCCTCCTTTTAGTGTCAATTTAGATAATGATACTAAAAAGTTAGTAAAAACTTTTATGTTTGGAGAAAAAGAAAAATTCAGAAAATTTATTTGTTGAAAGATACTCATCAACTTTTGAGAAAAATGGGAGAATGGCTATAGTTTTACCTGAAAGTATATTTGATACAACTGAGAATAAATATATTAGATTATTTTTGTTTAAATATTTTAAAATTAAAGCTATTGTATCTTTTACCACAATTAACTTTTGTACTCATTTACAGAGACAAAAACTAGTATAATTTTTTGCACAGAAGAAAACAAATGAAGAAATTGAAGAATGGAATAATGTTTGGAATGAAAGTAGTGAATATTCTAAGTTGTGTACTAGAATTGAAAATTTAGTTAAAGTCTTTAATGGTAAATCTAAAAAGAAAGCTACCATCAATTAAAAGATTTAAATGAAGAAGAAGAAAGAACACTGTTAGAGCGTATGTTAGTAAATAATATAACAGATAGTGATAATGCAATTACAAATAATGAATTAATACATAAATATTATGATGAATTAAAAGATTTGTGTAAATATGATAAAGATACTATAGATATGTTTGGTTATGTTAATGTATGGTGGGTATTTAGTGAGGGTATCTAAAAACTAGATTATGACATTTTTATGGCTGAAGCTGATGAAGTAGGGTATAAAAAGAACAAAAAGGTGTATGTATTAGACCAAAATGATTTGTATAGAGAAAAGGAGGAAATATTTTTAATTGACGATGTGTCTGAAGAAGATATGAAAATATTGGATTATCTAAGAAAGATTGAGTGGAGGTAGTTATGAAAATATTAAAAAATCTTTATCGGATATTTCTAATGAAAGGACACTAAGATTTGATGTATCCTATCAATCATATCAAGCAGAAAAAGAGTTTTTACAATTTTTCTGAAATTTTTGTATAGTTGATGAAGAAAAGATAGATATTGAGTGTCTAAAGGAAGAAATATTCTATTCAGAGATTGGTAATGTAGATAAAGGTGGATTTGTATTTCCTGTTCTAGTTGATTTAAATACTAATAATTTTGAACAGAATAGATTAATAAAAATCAAAAATGACATACAAAAGCCAGCAGATGAAAGTATACTTATACCGAAAGTTAGACCAAATTTAAAAAATTTGTGTATGTTGAATATAATGATGATATTTATTATACTAAAGCATTTATCAATATAAAGCCTCAAAAATTGCCCATAGTAAGTTATTATATGTTATTAACGGAGTTTACAAAACAGTTTAGTTTCGGTAGCAAGAATAGGAAAAAGTTATCCAAGTATATCAGAAAAGGATTTATTATCTATAAAGTTTCCTAAAAGACATATAGATAATTTAAAAACATAAGTATTTCTAGAAAAATACTAAAATTACATATAGAACTTAGAGATTTGGAAAACAAAGTTTTTCAAGAGGAAAATTCAACAAGATTTATAGATGATATTTTTGAAAAACATATAGGATTAAATGTAAAAAATTAGAAAAATTAAAGTTAAATAAAGTAAAAAAATAGTAAAATTTTCAGATTTTCAAATAATATAGATTTAAGATTTAGTGTTAGATTTCATAGGGAATCCGGTAGATATGCGACAGATATGTTATCTAAAGATTCATATAGAATTAAAGATGTAATTTCTACAGTTACAATGACAGGAAAGGAAATTTCACCCTAGGATTATGGAAGAAAGCACAGATTGTTTTACTATCAATGGGAGATATTACTCTTGGAAAAATTGACTATAACAACTTGAAAACTGTATCTAAAGATTATGAAAAACAATAATCTTTATAAAAACCACAAACTTTAAAAAGAACCTCAATCAACAAAGTTAGAAAAAGGTGATATTGTAATGATGAGGTCTGGAGAAGGGGGCATTGGTAAAAGTTGCTTTTTAGTTGATAAAGATATTAATGCTATCTTTAGTGATTTCATTATAAGATTTAGATTTGAAAAAGATAAATATACCCTAAGTTTTTGTTATTATTATATGCGTTCAACTTATTTTTCAATATTTAATAGAAATTCACAAAAAGGCTTTAGGAAATAATACTAATATTTTTCCCAAGTAATGTAAAATGAATTTCCAATACCTATGTTATCAGTATCAGAACAAAAATAACATTATTAATGATATAATTAAGAAAAAGACAGACAATAAGTTATAAACAAAGAATTTTCAGATATACAAAAGAAATTCATAACTTATTAATAGAAAATGTTTATCATTAACAGCATTTATATAAAAAGTAATTAGGGTCAAAGCCTTAGTCGCCTTTTTGTTGTATTAAAAAGAGACTTTTTAAGACAAGACATCTATGCTAATATTCCAAACTATTTATCAGAGAAAAGAACACATATAAACTATTAAAGGTAAAAAGAACCTATAAAAAGCTTTTCAAATAGATATATAGATATATATAGTATAAAAACTTGTTAAAAACTTGAAATTTTCAAAACAAGTATTCTATAATTTAATAACTTCAAGGAATTACATCTTATCTAATAAGGTGTAGTTCTTTCAAATTTATTTGTCCCTATATTTTTACTCTGTCCTAAAATTTAATTTTTCTTGACAACAATATAAAAAATAAGTATAATTAACAAAAAGATGTGTTTGTATTTGTAAAAAAATATGTATGAAAGGAATTAGGATAGATGACAACTAAAAATTTTATTAATCAGACAAATAGAACGATCCTATTTGAAGAAGTTAATCCAGAAAAATGGATTTAATAACTTTGATTGATGATACAGAGATGGATTCACTTGATGATGAAAGAATACTTGAAATTAATAAACATTTGTTAGTAAGCAGTTTTGATGAATTTTTAGCAAAGTTTGAACCAAAAAGTTTATAGTTATTATAATGCGAAAACTCAAAGTATAAAGTATATTTTTGAAAAAGCCTGAAGGAATACCAGAAGAACTAATAACTGAAATTAAGATTGATAATGGTAATACATTTTTTAAAATGTTAAATACTCTATTGAAGCTAGAAAATCGCAAAGGGAAATAGAAATGTAGACTTTAAATTTGAAAATATTTTAGAGTTAATATCTCCAAAAAGTAATTGAAGATATAAAGCAGACAAGAAAAGAAATTGCATATGTATATAATAAATATGAGGAACTTGATGATGAAAAATCCTAAAAATTAGAATTAGGAGACAAAACTTAATGATAAGTTTGAAGAGGCTCAAAAATTATAGTAACGTTTTAGGAATGCTTCCATTAGCTATTGAAGATATAAAAAAACAAGACTTTATTGGACATGATGAAAATAATGCAAAATCTGAAAAATTAAATTGGGAATGCTTCAAGTTGGAGATAAGGGAGAACTTGAAGTTATAGAATACAAACAAGAAGAATCGAGAGCCTTGACTTTAGTAGAGGAAAAACATACGACAGAATTGGTTGAAGCATTTAGGATGATTATGAAAGTATTTAGAAGAACCAAACCAATATATAAGTGATTTAGTTGTAAGAACATTTGTCTCCTAGCAAAAATATTGTAGAAATTGATCCTATACAAGAAGTTGAAAATTATAATAATTATTTAGCTTTTTATAAATCTGCTCAGAAGATTTTGTAAAAATTGCAAAACCATTGATAGAAAAGTTATTAGGTATTAAGATGTTTTTGAACAATATGATACTAAGGTATCATTGATGAAAACCAACATTGCTAATAACAAATATAAAACCTGAAATGATTGTTAAAGCTGGAAATAAAGAAAGATTGCAAGCATTTTTAAATACTGTTAATGCAAAAATGATTTTTGATAATACAATTTGGTTTTGGAATATATCCAAATGTAGATTTAGATGTCGAAAAAGGTAAAAAGAAAGTAAGAGAAAGATTCAGAGGAACTAAAGCTGAAGAAAAATTGAAAAATACGATAGAAACTTTTAACAAATTTAATGACAGTTTTGGGTCAATATAAAATACAGGTATTTTTCAATTTTGAAGGAACTTATGAAACATCGTTTGATAATTTAGCAACTATGGGAGTAGATAAGATATAGAAAAACAAAAAATTTTGAAGACCAATCTTATTCAGAGTACATAATACCCTCTATACCAAATTTTACGATAATACCTAAAGATAAATCTGGAGTAGTATAGATTTTAAAATGCGATATAGTGAAAAATAGGTGCAGAATTATCAAAAGATAAAGAAGATTTATTAAAATTTTTGGATAGAAGGAGTATATGTTGATTCTTCCTATGTTGCAGCAGGAATAATTGCAGCTAGTCAATGTCCTAATTTTTGAAAGATAGATTTAAAAATGTATCACCTGTATATCCAGGAGTTAGATTCGATATAGAGGCTGAAGATAATTCATATAAAAGCAAGAACTACTATGTCAAAAGAAATTTCAGGATTTACAAATACAATAAAAAAAGATAGAATTAATCAATTTAACTATGGGTTTGTGTTCTCATCTGATTCTGCACATGTGCAAAAGGAAAAAGATAAAAATATTGTTGTTTATAAAGCGAGAACATTAGCAAGAAATCTAGAAGGAACTTATGAATCATTGTATAAAAACTTTAACAACAAATATTTATTGAAAGAACTTTAAGATTTGTTACAACTGATTTTAAAGAAGATAAATTAAATATGTTCTTTAGCACAAATCCAGAAAGTCAAAAATCAATATGGACAAAAAGATTTGAAATTTGTAAATGGAATAATGCAAAAGGCAGATGATATCACATACAATTGATGAAGAAAATGGAATATGCTAGCTTAATATAACATTTGCAGGAAATGTGAAGAATTTACAAGTTGAGATTAACAAAAATTAATTATGTTTAGTAACAAAAATTATAGATAAAGGAGGACTTTTATGGGATTTAGATTGAACGTAAAAAGGACAAGGAGAAGAAATTTTACTAGAAAAGGAAAGCATCTTGGATGTTAAATTTCTTCAGAATCACCTGATGATTCAAATGCAAGAGCAACTGATTTAGGAATTATTCTTGAAATCAAAGGAAAAATTTTTGGCAGCTGCAAAATGGAGATGCTGAAGATGATACAAGAAAAGTTGCTCAATGGTCATTGGTACCCGCTGAATCAAGTGACGCATACAGAACTGTAGCATTAGAAGTAATATCTGCAGGGCAAATGGTAAGAAAAATTGATATGACAAACGCATTTGTTGTTGATTACGAAGAATCTTACGGAGATCAGGCAGGAACTGGAACTTTCTCGTTAAAAATTAAAACAGAAAAAGAGAAGGTTAAGGAAGTTGCACTGAAGGTGGATATGCTGCTCAGGAAGCATAATGTAACACAAGGAGGTAGACAATCCCTGTCTATCTCCTTTTTATTTTTATAGGAGGAAATTACAAAAATAATGTTTATAAATAAATATCCAGTTTTTAAAAAAAGGAAATGTGCTGGAAAAAGGAAGATTTAGATTTATTAAGGGATAACCCGCTTGAAGTGTTGAGCTTGATGTATTCTGACAAAAAGTAATGGAATAATAAAAGGGTTCGACTTGATACCCAATTATAGCGAGAGAATAGTGACAATTACAAAAGGGAATGGCAAAATGCAACGGGGAACTTTTTGGATGAAGGAAGATTATATATTTGATATGCCAAAAACAAGAAGAACGATATATATTAAAAACTTAAATTAATGTCAGATATAGAAGAAAGAAAATATTATATAAGGGAAGGACGTTTTGTGCTGGAACTTGGGGAAAAATATTAATGAAGATGAAATTGAGATAACAAGGTTTATCACAAGAGAAGGTGCTGAATTGAGAAATGATTATCAAAATTTCAGGGATTTGAGAAGAGATTTTAACTTTGATGGAAATTATAAATACAAAATATTCTTCGACACATAAATGGGTACTTTTTCATCCATATATATTGAAATTATGGGGAAAGGAAGTTTCAAAAAAGAAAATCTTGATATTTTTTTGATATAAATTTCTATGTAACTTGTCTACAGCAGGATGTTATAGAACGTGATGTTATAACTTCATATATAAATGCAAAACTTAATTTGACAGATGAAAATTATACAAATGAACAAATGTTCAGACATTTATTGACAATATTAGATAATTTAGGAACAGAAAAGAAAAAAAGTTGAGAAAAAAACGAATAATACCTAGAAAAATAATAGTAGAATAAATAAAAATTTAAATAAAGAAATAAACAGGAGGAAAAATTATGAAATTTAGAGTGAGTATAGCTGGAGGAAATAACAATACATCAAATAATCAGTTCGGAGGTTTAGGCAACGTTTCAGTTCCAAATGTAGCAATGAACTTTGTATCAAATGGAGAAAATAAAAATCCAATTTCAAATGCAATGGGAGGTTTAACACAGCAAGGCGGAGTAATTCTTTCAAGTGATGAAATACTGGAAGTATCTTATAGTACAAACCCAATATATGGCGAAACAATGAGTGCTTCACAAAGTCAGGTAACATTAAGAATTGTAGGAAGATTGCTTCCCACAGCTTCGGAAGATAACAGTCCTGAAAACGAAGGTGAAGGAATAATCAGCGGAATAATGGGAACACTTGGTATGGGGAACATTATTTAACCAATATAAAAGTGTAAAACATTTATTTGATAAAGATAATGAAGCAGGAGATGAACTCCCAGAATCTTTCATTAAGCAGTAACCTTTTATCATCAAGTGGAATTACTGAACCAGTTGCTAAAAAGGAAAAAGAAAGCAGTAAAAGCAAACTTGTTTCCCTAAGTATTTAGGAGTAAGTTCAGCACTTCCAATGACAAATTCGTTTACAAACGGCATAGGAAACAGCCTGAAAGGAATGTTTGAGGACTTGGAAATTTTTGGAGAAAGTAATTTATATGATCAGAATAAAGAAAATGTAAAAGAACTGTCAATGTGGGCAATGACTTATGGAGATGAAAAATCAACTAGAGATGTAATGGTACAAACTGATTTAGGGGAGGAAAGACGTTTGAGCTTTATTTTTCCAAAAATGTATGTGGATAGCTTTTAATCAAGATTTTAATATTAGAAGTGGAGAAGGGTATTTTGTTTTAAATTTAAAACAAACAGGATTTAATGAAGATGGAATAAATTTAAAAATAGGGTGAGAATAATGAAAAAAATATATACAATATGTTGTATATAATTACCTTAATTAGAAATATACAATTACTTTTTTTAATGGTTATTCAAATATTTTTAACAGGATTTTTGGTTATTAATAAATTTAATTTTATCTTTTATATTTTTTTATTAAAAATTTTTACTAGAAAAGAAAAATTCAATAAATATTTTTGTAGTTTTTATACTTGGATTTTCACTTGTTTTCTAGTAACTTATTCAAGTTTTTAGGGATTGGAACAAAAATTTAATACGTATATTTTAATTGTTTGATAATATTAACTTTATTCAAGTTTTTAATCATTTTAAAAACCTTTTATAAAAATAAAAGATTTTAGGAAAAATATTTTTATTAATATTGAGTTTTTTGTGGGAAATTATTTTTATATTTTTTTAACAAATTTTTATATGGAACCAAGAAAAATTGTATATAGCACAGATATTATTTATACAAAGAATAATAAGGAGTTAAGAAAAATAATAGAAAAATGCCAATGGTTAATGAAGTAGAGATAATTGAAAAAGATGCAATAAATTTTTATAGTTCTTATTATGAAAAAATGAAGGAGTTTAAAAGATTTAGATGAAATTATTAATGTTCAAATTAAAAATTCTATTGATAATGAAAGTATGGATTTATTAGCAAATAGAATAAAAGAATTTGTAAAATTACAAGATAAAGAAAAAATTTTATAAAATATATTTTACAAGTAAAAATGGTTATTACGAAGCATTAAAAAAATATGATTTTAAAAATAATGAATTAAAACAAATTTATGTAAGTAAAAATTTACAAGTATCAGAAAGTCTTGGTTTTGTTTTTGTTAAACATATGTAAAAAATATTAAAAGGTAATGAACTTTTAACAAATAAAAAGAGGTAAGAGCATGGGAGTAGATAGAAAAATTAGATATTCAATTAATGGGAGACATTATTTTTATTAGTGAATTTTAGAAAAATAGTTTGGGTATTAAAGTTAATAGTTTAGATATGTTGGAACTTTGTTATTTAGAAAAATTTGTTGTTCTTAAAGATTTGTCTTATCAATTAACAATGATACATAAAATAGAGAGAAAACGAAATAAATTTGGTGGAAGAAATTTCTTTAAAAACAAGTCACTCTATAGCTATAGAGATATTAATTCATATGGATTTGTATATAACAGCAGAAACTAATTTTGAGAGCATTTGAAAAATTACCAGAAGAAACCAAAAATATCTTAATATTCTTAAAAAAATATTCTTCTAATATTTCAAGACATACTAAGAAAGCAGACATAGTGTAGATGTATTTGCAGATCCAGCAAATATTGTTGTGGATATGTATTATTCTAGAAGAAATTTATTAAAAATTTATAAATGGAATATGTTATGAAAGAGGAAAAAAATTTTTGACTACTAGAGAAAAATTCATCAAATCCATATTATCACTGCTATTATACATGTAAAACGATATATAAAATGGTAGGAAGTAAAGAAAAACTTTAAAATAAAATAAGAATAATAAAAATATTAAAAAAATAACAAACTTATTATTAACATATGATTAATAAGAGATTATTGATTATAAATTTTTAAAACTAAATGAATTTTACAAAAAAAGAGACAGATGATTTTTACATTAGATAAATATAAAAACTATATTTTTAACTAAGACAAGGGAGTGGAGTTTTTATTATGATAAATTATTATAAAATACTAGGTGTTTCAGAAGACGCTGATGCCAAAGAAATAAAAAGCCAAAATACAGAAAAATTAGCTATGAAATATCATCCAGACAGGAATCCTGATGATAAAAAGGCTGAAGAAATGTTTAAGACGGTTAGTGAAGCATATGAGATACTTGGGGATGAGAATAAAAAGAAAAGAATACGATGAGAAAAGGAAGAATAAGGGAAATACTGGAAAGTCGAAGATTTGAGGAGAAGAAATCAAGCAGAGCAGAACAGAACAGTGAATCAGCTAAAAGGGGGCTGAGGCATTTTTCCCGTAATTTTTCAGCAAATCCAAAATGATATAAAGAATATGTTTGAAAGTGCTTTTGATGTCAATAATATGAGCAGTTCTGACAAAGATAAAATGAGGGAACATAAAAAAAGTATGGAACAAAGTTTTGAAAACTTTTTAAACCTAAAAAGAATAAATAAGATAATCGTAAATAAAAAACTTTAAAACTAAAAATAAAATTAGAATTTAGGTTTGATTTTAGAAAGAAAAGGAAATAATAAAATGCTTTGGAGAATAAGAAGTTTTTTTAGTAGAATAAGAAGTAGATTTTTAATGTATTTTCTGGAAGAGGAAGCCTGTACAGAGTTGAAAGTTTAAGAAAAAAATCTGTATCTTCCAAGAGAGATAGCGAAAAGCCAACTTCGATGTCAGTAGACAAAGGGATTAGAAAATATGAAAAAGACAAATGGCTGCCAGAGGGGAAAGACAGTATAATTTTTAATTTAAAAAAATATAATAATTCTGATTATACTATTTTTTTACTTTTTGTATATATTCATATGGCTGGATATTCTGTGAAAAGTCTATATATTGCAATTTTTATATTTATAGCACTAACATTGTATCTTCTTATAGTCGAAAGATTTAAAGAAAGAGTGGAAGTTAATGATGAGATAAAGGAAATAAAGAATGAGCGTGAAAAGAGAACATCATGTATTTTTTGGATAAGGTAAAAGAAATAGAGGAAGTCGAAAAGAATCAAATTGAAAATATAATTTTTAAAAATTCAGATGATTATGATATTAAAGTATGGAAGATTGGAAGAGCATCTTCATTGCTGATAGGGAAAAGAACACCTAGAAACAAGGTGGATATAGACGTGAGTGAAGGAGTATATTCAAATTTGGTAAGCAGGGCTCATGGAATGTTGAACAGAGTAAACGGAGTTTGGTACTATGAAGATTTAGGTTCACAAAATGGAAGCGGAATAGAAAAAGAAAGATGACAGAAGAAAAATAAAAATTAAAAAGAAATGTGCCTGTAAAAGTTGAAAGTGGAGATATAATATATTTAGCAACAACAAAAAAATATTGTTGAAATAATGATTTGTTCAAGGAAGTAGGTTAAAAATGGAGAATAATTTAAATAATCAAAAAGCCAGTGGAATTTTTTTCAGCTGAAAGAATAAAAAAATAGAAATAGATGGACAGCAGATACTTTTGGAGAGATATGAAACTGGAAATTGATTCAAGGATAGGGGAACATACAATTGGTAAAATAAAAGTATATTGGTTCAGTAAACCAGTTAAGTTTATACGATGCCCTTGATAGACAGAAAAAGGGGATAAGGAGATAAAAATACTGGGAAGAAGTAATATTGCTGATAATACTGGAAATTCAACAGAAAAATATTTCTAAATGGAGTAATAAAAGAGCTCAAATAAAAATGAAACTACAGCAGGAGCCTTGACAGTAGAAATTACAGCACTTCAAAAAGTATTCTTTTGGATAGAATACCAAGATACCGTTCATTTCAAGATCCGACATTAACATATTCAGCGATAGCGGAGGAAATAAATGGGAATTACGGTACAAATGATGGAAAAATTGTAAATGTTGGTGAAGATATGCAGTTAGTACCAAGAATGACAATTCAGTATAATGAAACAGACTGGGAATATTTAAAAAGATTAGCTTCATATACAGGACAGCCAGTAATGGCATACTCAGATAAAGTATTTGTAGGATTTTTCAAGAATATGCCAGCACAGACACCGAACTTAAAGTATTCTCAATTTGGGAAAAGAACAAAAGAAGAGAGAACATATTTTAAAATAACAGGGACAGAAGTATATCCAGTAGCGACACCAATAAAATTAAAGACTAGAAACAGAGTATCAGGAGAAGAAGTTGAAAACGATTACTATGTTCTTGAAAAATAAAATTTATAACGAAGGAAATACGTTAAAATGTGAATACATACTTGGAAAAACAGACAGACTACTTTTGTAGATCCAATACCGCATGAAAAGATAAGAGAGCAGTAATAGAAGCAAGAACAGTGCATATTGCAAGAACAGATGAAAGCAAGAGCAATCACGGAAGAAGTGATGGAAGTTCAGATAATCTTGAGGGAAGAAAGATTGAGCAAAAACCACTTAATAAATATATAGAAAAACTGAAAATAATCAGAATGAAAATACAAAAAGAAAAGTCAAGACAAAAGATATTGCAGTTATGACATTAAATTTAACAGAAGGGCTTATGGATTTGGGAGAAAATGGGCAATCTTTGAGGATAAAGTATGCTGAGAAAAGTTATTTTTCCATATGTAACTCCATATAGTCAGACAAATACAGGGATTTACACCAGCACCAGAAGTAAATGACAGAGTAGCACTTTATTTTCCCAATGGGAATGAAACAAAGGCTTTCGTAATAGGGGCTTTGAATAATGATGGAAATGGAAGATTTACTGATGTAGCTAATAGAAATTATCACGTGGGAGATTCGGACTTCAATATGGTGCTTGCGACCAACAGTTTGTCAACAAGCGGCAAGTTCAATTTCACAGACTGTTAGCAGTATATCTGAAAGTGCGGACAGTATTTCAGAGAATGCGGGGAATATAAGTAATAGTGCTAAAAATTATTCTGAAATTGTGGAAGGAAGTAAAACTCTAATAGCTAATGAAATTTCACAAGTATCTCAAGGAAATACAAATATACAGTCAAATGGAGATACAGCAATTAATTCTAGTGGTTTTTTTCAGTAGTAAATGGTGGAAGTAATGTATTAATTAATGGATAAGTGGAGGAAATATTTTTGGAAAATACTATTTATTTAAATGGATATGAATTTTTATTTGAAAGAGAAATAATGGATTTTTATAATATGAAATCTTATTTAACCAGTTACACATCAAATATTCAGTTGGAAAATCTTGATAGAAATGATGATAATTTAGAAAAAGATTATGAATTTTTTTAAATTAATAGAAAAAGATATAGAAATTATTACAAATGGAAAAAAATTAAATGAAATGGAAAAATTTCTTTTGATGTTTTTCAATGCTTGAAATATATCTGGATAAGAAAAGTTACTTTTTGTAAAATTTTTAAATATTGATGAATTAAAAAGAAAAGGCAAGTATGATTCAAACTTTTTATATGCAACAAAAACCAAGATAATAGATATACAAAGATTTTACAAAATATTGAGAAATATAAAATAGTAATACAAGATGAACAGCTGCTTTTTAATTCTATAAATGATAATAAATTTATTAAATGTTTATTTTGCTCCCCATATTACAGAAATTTTGAGTTCTCTATTAAAAGAAAAAGGATTTTTATATAGTAGATTTTTAGAAGATGTAGCTATACCAGTTAAACTTTTGAAAAATAAAAAGAAAATTATGTCGAAATATATGGAAAAATTGATACTGATAGAATTAGTAATTGTATTTCAAAGAAAAGTTGAGTAAATTTTTTAAAAAAAGAAATAAAGATTATACATTTTCATATAATTTAAAAAAATTTATTATGAAAACAAGAAAATTAAGAATGTCTACGAAAAACAATATTAAAAATGGATAATGATTTAGAATTAACAGAAAAAGTTGAAGTAAAAGGGGTAAAAAAAGGAGTAGATAACGAATGAAGAAATTATTATTAATTGTATTGATAATTTTCACAGTGTTTAATTGTAGTCAAAAAAAGAAAATCAAATACAAAATGGCAAAGGAACATATTGAGAAAAATAGGAAAAATCCTACAACAAGAGATATAAACGAGATGTATGATAATGGAAAAATTTATTATGGAAGCAATCCTGAGATGGCAATGCTTTTATTTTGAAAGAGTAGTTAAGGACAAGCCAGAAGCCTCGAATTATCTTGCAGAATATTATTATAATAAAAAGATTATGCAAAATTATGAAAAATGGGCAAAATATGCGGCGGATAGAGGATAAGTCCAGCAACACATAATTTTGCATATTATTATGAACAAAAAGGTGATATAGAGAACGCAACAAAATATTATTTGATAGCGGCTAAAAATGGAGATAAGGACTCAGAAAAATGATGTGATACTTTTTGTATATTGAAAGAGGAAATGATGAAGAAAACTAAAAAAATTTTAGCAGAATTAGGTGAAGAAGGAACGGAAAATGAATTAATGTTACGAAAAGCCTCTCATTATAAAAGAAAAAGAATACAATAAGAGTATTGAAATTTATAGAAAAATGATAGAAAAAGGGTATTCAGATGGCTATATGGATAGGGGACTTTTATTAAATGATATGGGAAAAAGAGAGAAGCTATAAAATATTTATAAAAAGGGGATTGAGAAAAAGGAAATATCACTCTATGTGTCTTTTTAGGTAATATATATGTTAGAGAAAAAAATTATAAAGAAGCAGAAAAGTATTATTTTATGGTTTTAGAAAAATGATAAAGCACTACAATCAATATAGTATGGGAGCTATTGCTTGGTGTAAGGAACAAACAGGAGATTATAAACAAGCTAAAAGAATGGTATAAAAAGCTGTTAATAATGGATTAGAAAAGCAAAAATATAAAAATAGAAGAAATGGAAGAAAACTAAGAAATATCAAAAAGATTAGAGTGAATAATTAATGGAAATAGTAGATGAGAAAACAGGTGTTACATCATCAACAATAGAAGCATAACTAAAAAGTAAGACATTTGAAAAGACCTAGAAATGCCAGATATTTTTTCAACTATATGGAAAGTACAAAGAAGAGAAGAAGAAAAAGAACAGGGCTTAAATCATTAACAAAAAGAAGAGGCTGATACAATGGTATGTGATGAAGCTAAACTTAATTTGTTTTTATTTTCATATAATTTAAAAAAATTTATTATGAAAAACAAGAAAAATTAAGAATGTCTCACGAAAAACAATATTAAAAATGGATAATGATTTAGAATTAACAGAGAAAGTTGAAAGTAAAGGGTAAAGAAAAAGGAGATAATGAATGAAGAAATTATTATTAATTGTATTGATAATTTTCACAGTGTTTAATTGTAGTCAAAAAGAAAATCAAATACAAATGGCAAAGGAACATATTGAGAAAATAGGGAAAAAAATCCCTACAACAAGAGATATAAACGAGATGTATGATAATGGAAGAATTTATTATGGAAGCAATCCCGAGATAGCAATGCTTTACTTTTGAAAGAATAGTAAAGGATAAGCCAGAAGCCTCGAATTATCTTGCAGAATATTATTATAATAAAAAAAGATTATGCAAAATTATGAAAAATGGGCAAAATATGCGATGGATAGAGGAATAAGTCCAGCAACACATAATTTTGCATATTATTATGAACAAAAAGGTGATAGAAAATGCAACAAAAATATTATTTGATAGCGGCTAAAAATGGAGATAAAGATTCACGGAACGATTTACAACTTTTATATTTTGAAAGAGGAAATGATAAAGAAACTAAGAAAAATTTTTGAAAAGAATTAGGCGAAAAAGATACTGAAAATGATTTTTAATTAGAAAAGCTTCTTTTTAAGACAAAAAGAAAGATATGATAAGAGTTTAGAAATTTACGATAATCTTATAAAAACAAAGGGGAAGTGAAGGCTACAGCAGAAAAAGGAGTTTTATTTTTATGAAAATTTAGGTAAGAAAGAAGAAGGAAAAATACTAGAAAAAGTAATGAACAACGGCAGTTCAATAGCAGCTTTTTGAACTAGGAGCAAAATATCTTATAGAAAAAAATTATAAAGAAGCAAGAAAACATTATTTAATAAGATTAGAAAAAGAAAAAGATGAAAGAGCCACTTCTGCAGTAGGATATTGTTATGAAATGGAAGGAATTATGAAGAAGCAAAGAAATGGTATAAAAAGCTGTTGATTTAGGGTGAAAAGGAATTTGCGTCCGAAAGATTACAAGACATAGGAAATAAGTAGGAAAGGGGATTAAATTATGGAAAATAATAGATGAAGAAACAGGGTTTAATGATAAAACACATGAAATGCAATTAAAAAGAAAAGTAAGACATTTAAGAATACCTGAAAAACCAGATACTTTAATGACACCTCAAGAAAAGGGTACAAAAAGATTTAGAAAAAGAACAGGGCTTAAATCATTAACAAAAAGAAGAGGCTGATACAATGGTATGTGATGGAGCAATTTTAGTGTGTTCTCATGGATTTTTATCCTGAACTTGAAACACCAGGTGCACATATAGATTTTTCAAAAACTATACAAACTCTATTGTATTAAAAAGTTCCTGATTATATGGCTGGAACATTTTTAATGGGAAAAAGACGGTGCAGCAACTACTTTTGTGTACAATCAAATAATTTTAAAGTTAATCCCAATTTACAATGTAGAAAAGGTGGAAAATGTATATTGTATAATATGGCTAATGAGTGGACAAATACTTCAAAAACTGTCATATTGGATGGATTTAGTGCTTTAACAAAAGATTCTGTATTGACTTGTAAAAATTGTCCTGAAGCTAGAATAAGTATAGTAGATAATGGACAGGATATTGAAATAATAGGAGCTAGATGGGAAAAATGGCTGGTTGATCATAAGATTACTCCAGAATTAAGGAGAGATGTAAGTAGAGGATTTAGACTTTTTCAAGTAATTGGTGGTGGAGCAGAATTTTTAGGTGGAATATTTCTTCTTGTTACAGGTACTGGGACGTTAGCAGGTATTGTTACTATGGCTGATGGGATTCGTAATATATCAGACGGTTTGAGAAGTGCAATACAAGAAGAAACAGGAGAAGATCCTTACGTTAGTGGATTATCAGCAATTGGAATACCGGAAAAGGATGCGGAGGATGGAGTATGGATGTATGATACTGCATTTTTATTATTGATGGTTATAATATAGCAAAAGGAATTACAAAAATAAAAAAACCTTTTTCTTTTTAAAAATATAAGAGAAGTAGGTGTCTCATAATACAAAATGAAGAAGCAAGGGCTATGTTTTTTGAAGCAGATAGGATTAGTGCACTTGAGAAAAATTCAAAAATCTAAATACAAGAAGTGCTCAATTAAAAAAATGCAAAAAGCAACTTTTGAACTGAATTTTTGGAAATGAAGATATAAATCGTCTATCAGCAGAAAAGCTTCTAAGGCAAAATAACGCAATAAACTCATTGGAACAAAGTCAAGCGGCTTTTGATTAAAAATAGAGAATATCTTATAAATAATACCTATATTCCCTGATTATCAGAGTCCCAAATTTTATTCTCTGAAGATTGGAATAATATAAAAGATGTTTCAAAAGATTCTGCTAGTAAAGTTTTTGATGCTAGCAAAAACTCTAAAAAGTGTTTCTGAACTACAAGTTAATTATGCTAAAGGAAGATATGGAAGTCGGGGTATGAATATTACCACGAAATAAGTAATTTGAGAGGAACTAATATGAATAAAAAATTTATACAGTATTAAGTTAAATATTATACAAAATAAACATAATTTAAAGAGGAAAAATTTAATTTATGAAATAGAAACGAATAACGATGTCGATAATAAAATTACACATTATACAATAGTAGATAAAACTGATTATGAAAATAAAGAAGAAAAATATACTCCAAAAGATTTTTAAAAGATATTTTTATGACGAAATATCAAGAAATTTTACACCATTAGAAATAGAATATCAGAATGATACTTTTAAAATTACAAATAAAAAGATTTAATAAATAAATTAGATAAAAAGAACTTTTGATTATTTTAGAAAATATCCATTTAAAGCAAAAAGATGTAAATACGATATTATTTAATACAAAAAAGGGTTGGAAGTAGAAAACTTAGAAATGGAGATAGAAGAAGATACTGTTTTACCTTATCTTTTTAAATTTGATAAGATAAAAGCGAATAGGGACTCAGGACAGTTAAAGGGTTAACTTTAGAGCTTCTATCAGGTTGGCAAGTTCCTGTAGTAACAGAGTATAATACTGAAAAATAGATGATTCCAGAATAAAAATATTTTTTAAAGAAAGAATAAATGAAAATATTCTTGAAATAGATAAATTTATAGAAGTGCTAAAAAGATGAATATAAAAATTGATAAGGATTTAGAGATCGAAACTCAATTTTGAAATTAGTGGGTACTATATTTATAATGAATATGAAGATATATTAGAACAAATAGAAGTCAATAAAGAAATTAAAGCTTTTTAATATCACAACAATATCTAAAAAGAACTTTAGAGCTTCTAGAAATTTTTAGAAATTGATGAAAAATAGGAGAAATCAAGGAAGAACATATGATGAGGCTGTTGAGAATTATTTGAATATTTGGATAAAATGGGGCGAAAGAAGAAATTGATAGACAGGAATTTGAAAATTTTGTGATGGGATAGCACTTTCAGAAAAGCCTAAAATTTTTAAGACATTGAAATGGTATATAGAAACGAATAAAATAGGATTTTTGGAACTTTTTAGAAGGAGAAAGAGATAGGATATATATTTCAAAAAGAAGATGTTTTTGAAAGTTCTTGAAGAAATATTTGGAGAATTATAGTAGAAATGATTAAAGAAACTGATTTGTAAAAGGAGTGATGTAAAAATGGAGAATAATTTAAATAATCAAAAGCCAGTGAATTTTTTCTGCTGAAAGAATAAAAATAGAAATAGATGGACAGCAGATACTTTGAGAGATATGAATCTTGAAATAGATTCAAGAATAGGAGAACATACAGTTGGGAAAATAAAATATACGGCATCACCGAACCAGTTAAGCTTTATACGATGCCCTGATAGATAAAAAAGGCGACAAGACAATAGTAGTTACAGGAAGAAGCAACATATCGGATGAAGCAGGAAATGCTACAGATAAAAATATTCTTAAATGGAGTGATAAGTAAACTTCGGATAAAGGAAACAAAGGCAGGAGCATTGGCAGTTGAATTATTGTGCAGTTCAAAGAGCATACTTCTTGATAGAATACCAAGATACCGTTCATTTCAGGATCCAACACTTACATATGCAGATATAGCACAGGAAGTGAATAAAAATTATAATGATGGAGAAACATTGGTAAATGTAGGGGAAGATATGAAAGAAGTTCCAAGAATGACAATCCAGTATAACGAAACAGACTGGGAATACTTAAAGAGAATAGCGTCGTATACGGGACAGCCACTAATGGCAAATTCAAATAAAGTTCTGGTAGGATTTTTCAAGAATATGCCAGTACAGACACCAAACTTGACATATTCATATTTTGGAAAGGAAACGGAAGAGGAAAGAACATATTACAGGGTAGAAGGAACGGAAGTGTATTCAGTATCAACCCCAATAAAATTAAAAATTAGAAACAGAGTATCAAGCGAAGAAGTGGAAAATGACTACTATGTAATAGAAAGCAGAATATACAACGAGGGAAATACCTTAAAATGCGAATATAAGTTAGGAAAGCAGACAGATTATTTTGTAGATCCAATACCGCACGAAAAGATAAGAGGAGCAGTAATAGAGGCGAGAACAGTACATATTGCAAGAACAGATGAGAGCAAGAGTGAGCATGGAAGAACTGATGGGAGTTCAGATAATCTTGAAGGTAGAACTATGGGAATAAAGCCTGTAAATATATACGTTGCTGAGGAGCAGGAAAAAAATAGTAACAGAAGTCAGGAAGTTAAAGCAAGCGATATAGCAGTTATGACAGTTGACTTGACAGAAGGACTGAGAAAACTTGGAGGAGCAGTGCAAAGTGAAGGGGATAAATATGCTGGAAAGAGCTATTTTCCATATGTAACTCCATATAGCCAGACAAATACAGGATTTACGCCTGCACCAGAGCCAAATGACAGGGTAGCACTTTATTTTCCAAGTGAAAACGAAACGCATGCGTTGGTAATGGGAGCGGTTAATAATAATGGTAATGGAAGGTTTACTAATCCGGATAAAAGGAACTTTACTTTGGGACCAAGTCAGGCGGCTAGAGGAGGAACACCTGCGAATGAAGGAAAACCGATGTATAATTTTACTTTGGATAGTGAGAAGTTTATTGTTAGTGTTGGTAGTATAATCAGTTTAAGTTCATGTGGCACAGTTGGCATAACAGGGACTCTCAAATGTGGATATTGCTTCGACAGGCTCTTCTGCGACTCTTAGTGCAGGACAAAACATAGATATTACTGCAAATCAGAATGCAACAGTAACGGCTTCGTCTGGAATTGCAACATTAAGCGGAAATACAGATGCTACAGTGAAAGGAAACCAAAATGCTGAAATATCCGGCGGAAGTAATACTAATGTAGGTTTTAGTAGTGGCGGAGCTTCAACAAAACAGTTGTTGCTGGAACAAAAGTAGATGTAAAGGGTGGAGAGGTTGAAATAAATTAGAGAAAGGAAGTATAGTAATGTTTAAAAATAATTATACATTGAAATATAATTTAAGAGAGAAGGATAAAATTAATTATAAGATAAACTCCAAAATAGAGTATGAAAATTTAATTGTAAAAATCGGAAAAGAATATGAATACAAAATAGAATTTCAACTCTCTCAAAGGGAATTCAGAATGATTTTATAATTAGAAATACGAGATATGACCTCAAAAATTTTAATGATAAAGAAAGTGATTTGGAAAAGATTTCTTTTTGAAATAGATAAAACTTTTTAGAAACAGATTATAGAATTGATCAAAAAGGAAAAAAATTATAAAAATAGAAAAATCTATCAAAAATTAAAAGCAAATTGGCATAATATGAAATTTTGAGAAAGTATGAGGAGCAGTATGAAGAAATACAAGATTTAGTAGATGGAATAACTAAAATTTTTAAATAATTCAGATACAGTAGTTCAATATTTTCAAAATTATGGAGTTAATGGTATATTCTTTAGTGAGTTGTACGGAGAATTATATATTGAAGATAATGAGAAAAGAAAATATCAATACCTAATTTTTATAACATCTCTACCATTAACATTAAACATTATAACAAGAAAAATAAATAAAATGGAAGGTGAGATGTCTCTAGTAATACATGGTAAAATTAGATGAAATGCGATTAGATAAACTGAACATAGAAGAGATGGTAAAAGCTAATTTACCAGAAGAAGACATAAGAGGGTTAAAATATGAAGTTGAATATGAGCAAGACGTTTCTTTTTATTTGATAAGTGGATTAGTAAAAATTGTAATCAAATAATAGAAGTAAAGATTTACAACAAACTGGACAATAAGGAATTATTTAAAAATCGAATAGAGATTAAACTAGAAGAAACTAAGGAGGAATAATGGGAAGCAAGAGATATTCTCAAGGTGCAATACTGATATGTGACAAGGGAAGAGACATGACACATTTGAGAGTAACGCATAATAATAATGTTAACTTGTATAAAGTTCCTTATGCAAATGAATTTGATAGAGTACCTGAAGAGAATATACCAAATTTTAAAAAATGTGAAGTTTGTGGAAATTGCCAAATGGATTTATTAGAATGGTCTCCAGTCCATGAAAGTGTAAAAATAGGTGGAGGAAAACTGATACATGAGGACTCAAGACTGAAATGTAAAAAGGGCGGAGAGATAAAAATATACCTGAATGAGAATGAGGCTAAAGAAGCTTTAAAACAAACAGCCTATAATAAATTGAGCTGGCAAGAAAAAGCCAAAAGAGTGGACTGGGGAACAGTAGGGAAAACATTAGCTACAGCATTTGTAGTGGCAGCAGTAGGTGCGGCATTATTTGCGACAGGAGGAGCTATAGTAGCGGCAGGAGCAGGAATATTAACAATGAAGTGTGCGGCAGTAGGTGTGGTAGTAGAACTAGCAGGGCTTGTAATAAAAGGCTATGCGATGTACCAGACAGTTAAGGGGGTATATGAGACCTACAAAAGGATGGAGGCTACAAACTGGGACATAGAGGAAGGGCTAGTAGTTCTGGCAGAACATATAGGCTCAGCTGCAGGGGCATTAGCAGGAGGAGCAATAGGAAATAAAATAGGAGGCATGCTATCTGATAAAAATATATGCCAAAAAGTTCGATATATCAAAAGATGAAAAATGGAACGATATGTTTCATAGCAGGAACGCTTGTATCAACAAGACTAGGAAGAAAACGCATAGAGAAAATAGAGAAAGGAGATGAAGTATATAGCTATGATGAACTGACAGGTCAGAAAGTACTGAGAAAAGTAAGAGATGTACATGAGCATATAACAGACACCTTCGTAAGAATAAAAACAAAGACAGAAGAAATACTGACAACCCAGAACATCCGTTCTATGTGAAGGGAAGATATATATTAGCAAGTTTCCTTAGTGCAGGAATGAGCCTGACAGGATTTGCGGGAGAACAGATAGAAATACAGGAAACGGAAGTGATAAGATACGAGATACCACAGAAGGTGTATAACTTCAGCATAGAAGGCACAGAAAATTATTATGTTGAGAGCAAGGAGTACTGGTACATAATGTTGAAGGGTGTCCGCCTGGGAATGAGGTTAAGAAGAAGAATACTGAAATTGATAATTCTAGAACCCCTTTGTTATCAAAATCACTGAGTACTACAACAGGAGAAGGTTATCATGTAAATGATTCTCCTGTTCGTATCGAAGGAGTGGAGTAAACAAGATATTTATAATGGATTAATGGGAAGAACTCCAAAAGGTTTAGGGAGGTCCTGATTTACATCATGCAGATCAAATGCCTGGTTCAGCACTCATGAGGTTCTTCCAATCAACATAGAGGTAATGTTGCTTTACATCCAAATAAGTTTAATCAAGGAGTAACTAAAGAAATGAGAAAAGCAGATAGAGAATTACATTGGTGGTATCGTGCAAGAGAACAAGGAGCAGAACAAATATACCCTGACTTAATATATGATAAATAGGAGGATAACATGAAAACAAAAAGAATTTTATAAATTTTTAGAAAATGAAATGAAAACAAAACCCAATTTATGTTTTTATTTAGAGACAATGAACCCAAAGCCACAATAGAAGATATAAATAATATTGAGAAAAATTTTATCAGGAAAACTACCTGAGTCTTTTATTGAGTTTCAATGAAATTCGGTGGTGAACATTTGCATTTGCAGAAATATTCTCTGTATGTGAGAAAAGTGATTTTTATGTACTTAATTATGAAAATATTTTTGAGAAAGATTTTCCAGTAAGTGATGATCAATGTGAGGAGTTTATTGTTTTAAGAAAAATAACGGAAAAATTTGAAGATAAAATTTATTATTTGGACTTATCAAATTTAGAAGTAATTGTTGAAGAAACAGAATTTAATTTTTATTCAAATATTTATGAAGTTAGCCTTTAATAAATAATCTTATATACTAGAATTAAGAAATGAAAAATGGTAAAAATATTTAGATGAAAAGAAAATAAATCGTTAATGATGGATAAATATAAGTAATAAAATTAATTTTTAAAGTATTTACAGGAGAAATAATGAACAGAAGGGTGGAAAGTAAATGGATGAGAAATTAACAAATAGAATGGATGAATTTTTTTAAAAGTATAGCTGAGCAAGTGAATGAAATGATACCTGTAGTATGGAATACTTTTTATTTATTTGGAGAACTGACAGATGATTCGAATGGGAGGTGTATATTTTTATTTTTGATGAAGATATAAATAAAAATGAATACTATATTCTTTAGATATTCCTGAAAAATATAATATTCCAAAAGATGAATTTAGAAAAAAAGTCAAGTTTACTATTTGATACAGTTTATGATTTGAAAGAAATGTTTATAGATAACGAACCAAAATTATGGCAAAACGATTGTAGAGTGTTAATGAAGATATGAAATTAACAATAAATTTTGATTATACAAAATGGTTTGGAAGTGCGTATACTCCTATGAAACGTCACGAATATTATTGTTATAAATATTTAGGTAAGGTTCCTGAAGATAAAAACAGGAAGAACTGTTTAAAGAAATGAGGAATATCAGAGTAAATTTAATAAATAGTGAGGAAATAAAAATGTTAAAAGATTTTAAAAAGAAAAGAAATGCCGAAAAGAAATTATTGAAAAATATAAAGAGCAAGTGCCAGATGAGGTTATAGAAATTTGGAAAAATTATGGATTGGGAAGTTTTTGAATGGGTATCTAAGAGTAATAAATCAGATGATTATAAAGAATTAGTAGAAGAAACTTACTTTTAGTCAATACCTTTTGTTTACAACAGCTTTTTGCAGATATTATAACTTGGGAAGAAGACGAATACATTGGAATGATAGAGTATAAAAACTTTAGAAGCTAGAATATTATTAAAAAGGTAAAAAGATTTTTAATAAAGAATAAAAATATCTGGAATAATATTTTTGAATTTAACATGTATGAAAAGATATTTAAATTATATGGAGCATTGAATTACAATGATTGTTATTATTTTGATTTTGAAAATTCCATAAGTGATACAGTAAGAGATATTCAGAAGAGTAAAACTTATATTTATATAAAAAGAAATAACTAATATAATGGGAAAAGTAGGAATGTTGAAAGATTTTTGAAAAAGAAAAGAAATGCCACAAGTAATAGGAAAAATACAGAGATTTAGTACCAAATGAGTTAATAGACGTTTGGGAAGAATATGGATTAGGAAGTTTTATGAATGGATATGTAAAATTATTAATCCAGAAGAATACTCAAGAATTACTGGAAGAAAGTTATATATATGGAAAAACCTCAATACCTATTCTAGCAACAGCTTTTGGAGATGTTATTACCTGGGAAGAAAATAAAGATATAGGAATTGTGTTTTACAAAGACGGTGTATTCGATATTATATGCTCTGGAATGGAAAAATTTCTTTTTAAATTTATATAATGAAGAATGGACAGCAGATAATATTTTTGATTTGAAAAACGTATAGAAAAGCAATAAAGAAATATGGAAAAATTAAATTATAACCAATGTTTTTATTATGTGCCACTATTAGGACTAGGAGGAGTTAAAAGGTAGAAAATTTGCAAAAAGGTGATATAAAGATACATATTCAATTGATAATGGATTCAATAGGATTAGTAGAAGAAAATTATTGATGATGATTTATAATTAATTAATTTTATAAAACTAAGGTGAAATGATGCTATGGAAACAATAAAAATATATGAAAAAGATGATATACGAGATATATTTTTAATAGAAAGAAAGGGAGAAGTTGAAATTTTTATAAAGATGATAAACCTTTAATGGGAAATTAGAAATTTATGGATATGAAGAAAAACTGGAATTAACAGGAGAATTAAGAGGGGGATTGCGCTCTATGACTTGGACTCATTACTATGCCAATGGACAGGAAGAAATAATTGAACATTATCTTTCAGGAAAAGGAATGGAAAAGTATGAAATGTTTTATGAAAATGGAACATTAAAATTAACGGGGTATAATAGAGAGGGAAAGGAGGAAGGAAATTGGAAATGGTATAGAAAAGACGGAACAATTGAAGGTGAAGCTGACTATGTGGAAGGAGAAATAAAAGGTATATGGAAACTTTATTATCCAAATGGAAATATTGAAAGGCAAACTGAAACTCTTTCAGATGGATATACTAGAGATTTTTCAAAAAGTTATGATGAAAATAAAAAACTTAATTTTTGGAAGGATATATGTATAATGGAAGAAAACATGGAAAATATAAAAGGTATTATGATACTGGTGAATTAAAGGAAGAAGGAGAGTACAGGTATGGATTATTAGAAAATGAGGTAAAAACATATGATAAGAATAGAAATTTAAAAATATATAACAACATATTCTAAAGATAAAAGTTGTTAAAATAGAAGATTTATCTAAAACATAACTGAAAAATAAAGAAAAATTGGCTTATGAAGATAATAATATTTCAAAAAGAGAAAAAGATAGACACCAATATATTTTTCAAAAATAGAATCTATGTATCTTAAAAAGCTAGAGTTAAAGGAAATTATTAATAAAAGAAGTGGAAGAATTTTTAAGAAAAATTCCAGAGAGTGAGAAAATTGATATTTTAAATAAAATAGAGCAATATTTGGATGTAAATGAAATAGGACAAATAGAATTTGATACAGGTTCAGTATGGACAGGTAAGGATGTATTTTTTGTAAAGAAGGAATGGAATTATAATAAAAATAAATAAAAATTGGAGGAAAAAAATGAGATTAGACAGATGTAAAAATGGACACATGTATGATGTATCAAGATATGGAGAGAATTGTCCATATTGTAAATCTGAAAGGATTGAAACCTGAAATTAAGGAAAAAAGTTAATTTGGTAGAGGAATTGGATGATGACAGAACAACAGCGTACTGGGCAAAAGACAGCAGAGTAGATCCTGTGGTAGGTTGGCTAGTTTGTATAGCAGGAGCGGAAAAAGGAAAAGACTTTCAAAATAGTATCAGAGAGAAATTTTTTAGGACGTGGAGAAGGCATGGACATTAGGATCGAAGGAGATATGAATATTTCAAGAAAAATCATTGTTCAATTAGTTATAATCCCAAAAATAGGGAATTCTATATCACTCCTGGAGATGCAAATGGATTAATATATCTTAGTGATGAGGCAGTATACAATACAAGACAGCTTCAAAGTTTTTGATACATTGGAGATAGGGGAAAGTAAATTTGTATTTGTTGAGTTTTGTGGTCAAAAATTTTGATTGGAGCAAGGATAAAACAAAAGAAAGTTAATAAATAAATGAGGAAAACAATATTAGAATTTAAAAATATAAAATTTAGTTTTAATATTGTTTTTAGATAATATAGTAGGAGAGCTTAATGAGAAAAAGAAGAAGCAAAAAGTTTCAAACGAGATTTTTAGCGAAGCTGGGACTAAGGGAAGAAATAATGACTATTTTGGATATACCCAGCTGGATAATTATGCGATATGGGTAGCGCTGATGGATATGATGAGGAGCTGGAGCTGATGTGCTGCAAAAATTGGCAGTAAGTTCCGCAACAGAATATTTTTATGTTGCGTCCACGCTTTAATCCAGATGTGATTAAGGAGATAATGGAATATGCAAATCTAAAAGTGAAAGAAAAAAACAGGAGGAAACTGAAAAATATTCATTAATGCATACTTCCCTTTTTAGTTGTAATAAGTAATTACAATTCATTTTTATATGGAAATGTTGGAAATACAAGGCTTTATCATTTGAGAGGAGGTTATGTGGTTTCTCAAAGCAGAGATGACACAATAGCTCAGCTTCTGTAGATGAAAATGCACTTGATAGAATGATATGAAATATCATGACAAAGAAATGATTTGCTTCAGGCAATAGGAGATTTTGGGAAGATAAAACCGAATATAATAAAAATCCTGTAACACTTCAGGAAAAATGATATGTTATGTTTAACAACAATAGGATTTTGGGAAAATATTGATGAAAGAGAAATGGAAGTTGAAATTTCAAGATATCCAAATAAAGATAGTTTATTAAGATCATTGGAACATAAAGTTATGGCAACGACAAGAGAAAGTGTGGAAAACTATACTTTTGCATTAGTAAATGTGGAAAAAGTAGCATCACCTGAACCTGTTGAAAAGGATAAGAAGAAATTTTGGATAAAAGTTGGATTAATATCTTGGCAGTTCTAGTAATAATATTGTCCTGACGTTTTGGAATATAAGTAAAAGGAATAATATTATAAAAAGAGCGGCAGTATACGAAAAGAACAGGCAAACGATGATATTGTCAAAAAGATTTTTAATAATGCGATAGAAAGTTTTAAGCTGGAAAAAGGCGGAACTTGAAAAATTGGAAACCTAAATCCAGAGGAATAATAGGATTTTTACGGGAGCTAATGGTAAAAGAGCTGACGCTGAAAAAGAACAAGTGCTGTAAATACTAAAATATCCCAGACTTCAAAATTACAAAAGGCATTTCAGGATATAAAATGAGGCAAATCAGCTATTTAATTCGGGAAATTATGACGAAGCGTCAAGAAAATACCAAGAGGCAAAAATATGTTTTGGAAGAAAAATACTTACAAAAAGGATGAACTTAATACAGATGAAGTTTTAACAACGTTAAATGCAAGAATAGATTCATCTAGTAAAATTAAAAAGAAGCTTTAGCAATTGAAACAGCGGGAAACCAGGCTTTTTCAGCAGGAAACTATAATTTGGCAAAAGAAAATTATAAAACTGCTTCAGAACTTTATCTAGTAAATGGACGTGCAGACTATGTTGCAAATATTGAAAGAAAAATAGCTGAAATAGATGACAAGGCAAAAACAGAATATAATGGGGCAATGCTAACTGAGAACCAGGCTGATTTATTATCTCCGACAGATACCAATAAATCAAGACAGTCGTATTATCAGGCAAGACAAATGTATCAAAGCCTCAGGAGATACTGCTAAGGCATAGGAAATTGATAATAAGATAAATGAATTAAATGCAAGACAGATGTCAAGCCTTCAAACAGCAAATAATATGGTTCAAGAAGGATTAAATCAAATAACTGCAAATAATCCCGCTGAAGCAATAACATTGCTTACAAAAAGCTAAGAATATTTATCAAGGGTTGGGAGATAGCAATAATGTGAATAACGTAAATAAATTTATTTCACAGGCTCAGGAATTTATTAAGTTTGAAAGCAAAAAGATAGCTGAATTAAAGCAAAAGAAACTGAAATGAGAGAATTAGAAGCAAGAAATGCAGAAGAATTAAAACAACAGAAAATCAAGGAACAACAGGCAATAGCAGCAAAAGAAGCAGAGATTGCGGCTAGACAGGAGAGATTGAGCAGGAGAAACAGAGAAGGGAAAAATTGCACAAAGTATAGAAAATGCTACGAATTTAGAAATGCAGGCAGATCAGATGTTTACCTTTGAAAAAGATATACAGAAAGTATAGCTAAATACAATGAATCTAAAAAAATCTTTGAAGAATTAAAATCAGCAAGTGATTTTGATGATCAGACTAACAAGATAGAATATTTAGGACAAAAGTCACTAGAGCAGAAGGGTATTTGTATGAGGAACAAAGGGGATGATGAATACAAGAAACTGGCAAGAGAGTCAGAAAAATATCAGTTAGCATTAGATAATATGAAACTAACTAACGAATCAAATGAAATTCAAAAAGAGTAGAAAAGAAATTGAAAAAGCAACTCAAAGGCTGGAAAAAATGGTGGCAGTTCTGAAATAATACACTTTTTAAGAGTATTTAAAAATATAAAAATTATTTAATTTAAAAATCTAAGAAAGTATGTTTCTAGTAAGCAAGTTTGTTGACAGAATAAAAAGATTTTAATACTGATTACAGCTATAAAGATTCATACACGAAAGATTATATTAGTACGATAACATTTGACACAGGGGAAAAATATGAAATAGAGATAGCGTTGGAGAAATTTAGGGAAATAATGGGATTGCCTAAAGAAGAAAAATAAAATGAAAAGAAGTCTAAAAATAAATTGTTAAAAATGAAACGAGAGGAATAGAAAATGGATAAAAAGTTTAGAAAATATACTGAAGTCTAGGGCATTGAAAAATATATCGGATGAAGAGAAGGTGGCAATAAATCATGCAAGTTTTGAACTGTTGCAGGAACAGCATGAAAGGGTAAGTTCACTTATTGAAAGGGTTGCGGATTCATTAAATGGGGAAGTTGTGGATTATACAATTGGGACTGTGTTGCTGGACAGGGAGGAAATGAGGCTTTTATGAAAGGAAAAATTTCTCCGATGTTTTTTTGAGTGATTTGAATAAGAAGGTATCAAAAATGCTGTTTGATGAAGATGCTGAAGAAGAAAAGAGTGTATAAGACTATATTTCTGATATGTCCTATGAAAAGTTGAAGGAAATTGATAGGGAGAAAAATAGATGGGAAGTAACGGATGAATTTTGGAAATAAATATAAGATTGGGTTTAGATTAGTTAAAGAGGAGAAGTATATAAAAATTGAGGGAAATGTCTGAAGTTATACAAAGAAATAATATAAAATGGGAAAATATTTATTGTCCTTTTGCATATAAGGCATTTTCGTTAATAGCAGAAGATTTTTCCAGAGAATATAAATAACATAGAAAATTTTGATAAAGTAACTATAAAAGTCAAATTTTTCCTAAAGAAATAAGGAAAAGTATGATAGAAAAATATTGTGCTGGAATATAAATGAAGAAACTAAATATCCCTGAAATATTAGTACGTCCATCGGAGGAACAGATTTATTATGAGCATATATTGAAGAAAGAGATGAGAATGTCTTGTGGACAAAAAGTACAAGAAATTTTGAATTTTTATACAGAGATGGGGAGTTTATAAAGATAATAACAAGCAATATAAAGTATGAAAGATTAAAACTTTATTTTTATAAAAATATTGATTTTAACTTACAAAGAAAGTTAGGCTGTATGGAATATAAAAAAATATAATAGACAGAATAATCAGAATACTGAAATGGTTTTGATATTAAGAAGATAGCAGAAAATGAATAATGTATTACAACAATATGAAGTATTTGATGATTACGGTATAGAGGGATTTTTCTGATGAGAATAGCAGGATTATTGAAACATATGATTTGCAGATTAAGAATAGAGATGAATTTTTGTTGAAAAATAAAAGAAAAAGATTGTATTTGAGATTGAAATATGTAGAATCTAAATATAGTTCGGATATAATTAGTTTTATGAAAGGAGTTTTGGAAGAATATCTAGTAGATTGCGACTGCATATTTACTGAGTTCTAATTGAAAATTATGGAAAAGATAGAAGAATTGCTGGAAAAATCATTGATAAAACTTGTGGGATGAAAAAGGATAGGGTTTATTTGAGGGAAGAAATAAATGAATTTTATAATTATTTTATGGAAAAGATAAATTTGGATATGAGTGATGTGGAAAAGGTTGTGGAAAAGTATTTTGACAATAAAAAGGAATATCCGATATACATGATTCCTATTCATAAAGATGAAATAGCAGAATATGACGATGAAATGAGTCCAGTTTCTTTTGGAACTTGAAAATGTGGGAAAAAGATGAGTATATATTAGAAGAAATTTTTAATAACATCAGACAATAAAAATTTGAAAAATATAGAAAATAAACTATATTCTGCGACAGTAAAAATAAATAATGAGAATATAAATTTAAGGTAAGATTAAAAATACAGATAAATATGTAAAAAGGAAAAAGAGCTTTTATGAAATGTATGAAACAAATAAAATCCGTTGGAAGCCATTTATAATGCCATATAATATTAAATTTTACAATGTAATCTTAAAATTGGAAGATAATAAAAGAACTTTGATGAAAGGATATTAAAAATATAAATCTTGAAGAAATAAATTATGAGTTTCCTGAAATAGAAAATGAGTATTTTAGGATTATGTCCTTATGTGGAATGTATTTGAAAATAACATAACGACAAATACTTACCTGCTGAGGGAAGATGAGGGAATGTATGTACATCAGACAACGATACTGCAAGAAGGACAGACTTTTATAACACAAAAGACAGCAAAGGAGCAATAACGGACATAATTTTTAAAGAAAATGGAATAGTGGAAATAAATTCAAAAACTAAAAAAATATAGAAAACTGGTCAACTTTTAACAGTGAAAAATATTCGTAGTGAAAACAGGTACAATGAACAGAAATTTGAATTAATATCAAATAAAATGAATAAAAATATGCTTAACAGAATTAGACAAAAATATAAAATAGGATTAGAAGGAACTGAGATATATAGATTGGCAAATGCTTATGAATATTTAGGAGAAATAAAATTAAAAAGAGTCGAAGTAAATGGATATTTAAAAGGAATTTGATTATTTTGAAAATAAATATGGATATATAGTTGATGAAATATCAGGAAATCGCAAAAATATTTTCAAAGGATAAGCTTGTTATTACTGATAGATTTTCCTGAAAAATATGACTTTTAAAACAGGATAAGATAGACTATTTCTGTCTCTGTAATAAACTTTTTCTTTCCAGAATATGAAAATTATAGTAAAGTTTTCTTAAATTTTTGAGAATAAGTAATAATTAAGAATAAAAAGGAGGATATGAAATGAAACAGTATCTTTGCAAAAATCAGAAACCAGTGGAATTTTTCAGCAGAAAAGAATAAAAATAGAAATAGACGGAGCAGCAAATATTGTGAGAGGATATGACTTTAAAAATAGATTCAAGAATTGGGGAGCATACTGTTGGAAAAATAAAGTATATAGCCTCTTTACAGCAGATAAATATTTATGATGCCGCAATAGACAAGGATGAGGATATTAAAATTATTATTTCTGGAAGAAGCAATATTTCAAATGAAAAACGGAGCTTTCAAATGATAAAAATATTTTTAAATGGAATAATTGATGATATTAAACTTTCTGAAATTAAAGACAGGTTCTTTAGTAGTGGAAATTACCTGCATTTCTAAAAAGCGTTATTCTTGACAGAATACCAAGATACCGTTCATTTCAGGATCCTTCACTAACTTATTCAGCAAATAGCTGAAGAAATTAATAAAAATTATGGGGCAAATGGAGAAAAATAATAGCATGGGAGAAGATATGAAAGAAGTCCCAAGAATGACAATCCAGTATACGAAACAGACTGGGAATATCTAAAAAGACTGGCTTCATACACTGACAGCCAATAATGCTTATTATGATAAAGTTTCTGGTTGGATTTTTGAAAAATCAGGCTACGCAGACACCGAATACAACATATTCTCAATATGGAAAAAGCAAGAAAAATAAAAGAACAATGTATAAAAATAACAGGAACAGAAGTATATCCTGTTTCAACCCCAATAAAATTAAAGACTAGAAAACAGGGCAGGTGGAGAAGAAACTGAAAACGATTATTATGTTATAGAAACTAGAAATATACAATGAAGGAAATACCTTAAAATGTGAATACACACTTGGAAAAACAGACAGACTATTTTGTAGATCCGATACCACACGAAAAGATAAGAGAGCAGTAATAGAAGCGAGAACAGTACATATTGCAAGAACAGATGAAAGTAAGAGTAATCATGGAAGGACTGATGGAAGTTCGGATAATCTTGAAGGAAGAACAATTGGAGCAAAACCACTTAATAAGTATATAGAAAAATCTGAAAAATCAAAAATGCAAACGAAAAGAAAGAGTTAAAGGAGGATATAGCCGTAATGACATTGAATTTAACGGAAGGATTAGCAAAAATTGGGAGAAAATGGGCAGTCTAAAGATAAATATGCTGAAAGAGTTATTTTCCATATGTAACCCCATACAGTCAGACAAATACAGGATTTACGCCTGCACCAGAACCAAAATGACAGGGTGGCACTCTATTTTCCAAGTGAGAATGAAACACATGCGTTGGTAATGGGGGCTGTTAATAATGATGGGAATGGTAGATTTACAAACCCTAATAAAAGGAATTTTACTTTGGGGAATAGTCAAGGCGGGGCGAATAATGGGAAACCGATGTATGATTTTACTTTAGACAGTGAGGAATTTAGCATAAGTGTTGGAAGAGTGATAAATATGAGTTCAAAAGGAACAGTTGATATTTCAAGTTTATCAACTTCAAATATTACTTCTACGGGTGCAGATGGAATGTGAGCGGAAAAGAGTCAGGCAAATATTTTTCTCAAAATTCAAAATTACTTTTGAATCCATTAAAGTGGGACATTGACGACTTCAAGCAAATTGGATATTCAGTCGAGTAAAAACAAATGTTGTTGGGGGTTCAGAAACGAATATAAAAGGTGGAAAAGTTAAAGCACATTAGAAATTAGAAAATTTAGATTGAAGGGATAAAATGGGATTATCAAAATATTGAATGGTAGAAATTATTACATTTTAGATAATGAAGGATACTATAATGGAAAAATAAAAATTTTGTATGACGATAGTGATAAGATTAGAGCAGAAGGACAGATAGAAAAAGGATTAAAATCAGGAGAATGGAAATATTATTATGAAAATGGAAACATTGAAAAGATAGAGAATTATAAATTTGGAGAATTGAATGGTATTTTTATGTATTATTATGAAACTGGAGAACAAAGGAAAAAGGAAATTTTAAATATGATAAGAAAGAGGAATATGGCAATCATATTTAAAAAAATGGAAACATTAAAATAGAAACTTTTATTATCTAGATACAGACAAATGGCATATGGAAAAATTTTATGAAACTGGAGAATTAATGTGAATGTCCTGTTGTAGATAATAAATTTTTGGAGATTATAAACAATATAATAAGTATAACGTTTTAGTTTATAAATGTTTTTATGCGTAATAATATGAAAAATGGTGATGAAAATATATTACGATAGACAAGGAAAGAAATAATAAAAAGAAAATATGTAAATAATAGAGAATAAAAAGTTAAAGGAGGCTCTGAATGGATTCAATAGCAACTTTAATTTTAAGACAATTTGAAGCAATAGAGTTATCTTTGATAGAATCTTCAGAATTTCAGTTTGTTGTAGATGGTGCTGAATTAGTATGTACTGGGTGTCCAGGACAAAAACTGTTTTACAGGTTACAAGTCAAAATAAATTTTTATATGAAAAATAAGTTAGTTACTAAAAAAAGATAAAAGAACCAATAAGAAATATAGTTCCTTTTTCCAAGTTGCACTTTTTATTGGAGAATGTGAACTGATGATAGAAGGTGAATGGGAAAATTATTCCACAAATACCTTTAGTGGTAAAAAGAGTGTTTAACAACAGATTCTTTTGCAATATGTAAAAATGGTGGAATAATAAGGATAGAACATTCAGGACAATATTTATCGTCAGAACAGATAGCTAAGGATTCAGAAGAATTATTCAAAATAGCTGGAGAAACAGGAAACCAGTGAAACTAAAAAGAAAGAAATGGGAGTATTTATCAAAAATATGGAGAAAAATAGTTGTGAAGATTTTAATTTTAAAAGAGGCAATCAAGTTCTACACTTGATATTGTAATAAGAGGACAAGCGAAGAATAACATCTATATGAGCGAACAAAATAAAAATATATTGCACGATATTGAAAATTATAACAAAAATGGAGTATTTTTTTCATGAAAGAAATAAAGTTTATGAGTATGAACAAATACAATCAAATTCCGTATATAGAGGTGTCAGGAGATATAGATTTTTCCAATAAAAGGAAATGTATATGAAAAATTCTGCTGATTATTACAGAAAAAGAAATATTAGTCAATCAGAGCTAAACAAGACAAAAGAGAATTGGAATAATAAAAAGGATAGAAAGAGAAGAACATGAACATAAAGTATTAAATGATATAAAACGAGGTAAAAATATTACTGTTTTTTTGATAAAAATTTGATAGTTTTTGGCTTAATGAGTTAGATGTTGAACTTGTTGGAAGTAAGAAAAGATAAAAATGGAAATACTATTTTAATAGTTAATGATTATGGAAATAACTTAAACAAAATAAAAATCAAAAATTTAATAAAAAGATATGGTAAAAATGGAATAAAATTTGAAAAAGTTTTGTAGGAAGACAAGCAAGCACTTACTTTCTTTTATATGAATATGAACGATTAAAAATATAACTATCCTAATGAGTATACTGATTTTTACAACAGCTCCATTTTATTATACATTAAAAAGCACAAGAAGCTATAATAGCCTCTGCTTATATTAATAATTTCCCTACTGAAGGAAAAATTTATCGGGTTCTAAAGAAGGGTATGATCTAACGATAAAAATCTTCTGGAAGCAAAATGAATAATAAAGAATTTGAAAAATCAACAAAGAAGTTCTTGAAACAGTTGAAACAAATAGAAATATAAATGTAGAACTTCATAGGAAAATAAATGAGCGAGGAGAAGGGTATTATTATAAATTATATCGAAAGAAAAAGGATATACTGGAACTGTATGGGACAAGATAAAAGCAACAACAGAAAATAAAGTAAAAACATACAATAGAAATTCCAGCAACTTTTGAGTTAGAAGTTAGCAGTGGGAAGATTTAAGTTAATGCAAATGCAAGTGAACATTTAGGAGTGAAAAAATTACATAAAAAGAAATCCAATGGCATCACCTGAAAAATAAAATTAGTAGAGCAACTTTATTTAGAATCATATATTGGAAAAATAGAAAAATTACTAAAAATGGAATTCCATTAAATAAAACCCAAAACAGAAGAAGGGTGGGGATTTGAGTTTTCTAAAAATGAAAAAGACAAATATCCTGTATTGATACATTCTCAACCGAATCAAAAAAATGAAAGGTGATAATTTATGAAAATAAATAAAAATTGACATTAAAAATAATATAGGTGTTTTTGACAATACTTCTGATATGTATACAGACATCTATTTAACAAGGAAAAATAAAGAAATAACAACAATTTCACAATAATAATAATTTTTATTTAAATATAGGAGAAGATGGTAGAATAAATAAAATTGAAATAATTTTGATAAAAATCAATTTATAAAAATATGTTGAAATACCAAAAATAAAATTTAAAGGGAAGTTTTTAGAATCTTTGCAAAATGAAGGTGATGAAGATTATATAGAAAGTCGGGATATTGAAGTAGAAATAAATTTCAATTCAGAAAATTTAGTATTTTATTTTGATAAAACTAAAGATATAGACTATGGAGTACAAATTTCAGATGAAATAGTAGTTTTAGTTGGAGAAACAATATTATGAAAGGAATTTTGATAAATGGAAATTTAAAATTGAAAACGATAGATTTTATTATGAAAATAAAGAAATAGAAGAAACTGATATGATTTTTCCTTTAATTCAGGAGAAATAAAAGTATACTTAGATTATCAGACAGGTGAATTAAAAGATACCGTTTTATTGTGATAATCAGGAGGAAATAAAAATAAAATAAAATTAAATATTCCACTTAAATTAATTGGAAGTGCGACATTCAATTATGAATAGGGGTTGTATGAATATGTACAGATAGATATGGAAGATAAATTAGAAAAATATTTGTATAATAATAAGAAAAATTTTATATTTTTAAAATGAAAAAGAAATATTTTTAGAATTGCAAATATCTGAGAAAGAAACATTGTTTTTAATGAGGAATATTTTCTAATAGGGTTTGAATAGAGCAAGAAACATCATCTTTAATTGATAATAAAATAGAAAAATGAAACAGAAAAACGAAAAATAAAAACCAATAGAACAAAACCTACGACAGTATCCGCAATCATTACTCCCTTTTAAGAAAAGATGACAAAATAATATTTCAAAAGAAGAATTTTTAGAAAGAGTGAAACTTTTGATGAAGCTGAAAATTGAGGACTTTTAATGTGATAAAATCGACTATTGAACATGATGGATATTGTGTAAAATTTGAGGAAGGCAAGCCAATTGAAAGATACGAGGTTAAGAAGATTTTTGGAGAAATGCTGGGAAATTGCTGTTGAAGAAGAAGTTAGGAAAAGGTAGAAGAAAGTAAAGTGAAACTGAAAAGGAAAAGAAACTTACGCCACAACAGTTGAGAAAGAAATATTTTTCTTAAAAAGGATGAAAGAGAAGACAAATATAACAAGAAAGTGTGAAGGAATAGAAATGAGAGATGGGAAGGATTGAGTTACAAAAATATTTGAAAAAGTTAATGAAAAGATAAGGGAAAACTTTTTAGAAGGAAGTAAAGGAGATGGAATATAATGGATAATAAAAAAACAGTATCAATATATATGGAATGTTATTTATGAAATGTTTCAGAAAGAGGAGGATATAAATAAGATAAAATATGTGTTATCGAAGCAAATTTCGCCATATATGGAGATAAAATGACAAAGATATAAATTATTTTGATGAGGAGATGAAATTGAGATAAATCCATTTTTGAGATTTAATAAGATTTTTGTCAAATATTATTGATATAAATATAAAAAGATTATGAGGAAGAAAGATAGTTTTTAATGTAATGGTGCATATATTGGCAAAACTTGATTTGTATGAAGGGATGAATAAAAAGATTATAATAAACCGTAAAATAGTTAAGGATTTGGAAGAAGGAAAGATATGGGATGAGATACAGAATTTGATAAAGGAGTTTGATAGGATAGAAAAATAAATATTACTAACAATACAAATGACATGTATAAACATTCAAACGGGATGTACGCTTTTTGAGGAAATTATAAAGAAAATATATCCTGATTCGATAATATACAATAATAAGGTTTCAGAGGATAAACTTATCTATATTAATAGCCAAAAATGAAAAACAGGAAAAAAATTTAGACTGCTTTTCAAAGTTATTTTTGCCAATGGGATTAAGAACAAAAAGTTTATTGGGAAACATCATTTTGGAGTAATAGGAATTGAGGAAACAATGACAATTGAATCATTGTCAATTTTTAAATTTAAAGGAAGGTAACTATTATGCAAATAACAAAAACTAAATATTCAACATACTTTTTAGAGAACACCATAATACAGATCAAGAGGAAAATACATTTTCTGCGTTTATTCCAGAAGGGAAAAAGGATTTTTGGATATTAATGGAAGATACTGAGAAGAAGGAAAATGTCGCAAAAATTGCAGTAATGGCTGTGGCTGAAGCATACTTTTTCAAATAATAGCCCTGACAGAAGATAATATGACACATCTTCTAATGTGGCAAAATAAAGAAATAATCGAAAAGCAAAAATTAAAAGAAATATGGATTACTACAGTAAATTTTCAACATCAATAGTAGCAGCTGAAGATGATAAAATGATAGTGGGAAATATAGGAATTCAAAAGTAAAGATTTTCCGTGATAATGAATTAATTGAAGAAGTTGAGGGAGATACAATAGTAAGTTTAGATTTAAAAAAATATGATTATATATTATCAGGGAACATCGGCATTTTGGGGAAATAGTGAATGAAAATGACATATTGGATATGTTTATAAGAAATAGCACCCTGTTTTGGTTTTTGAGAGTGAATTGAGCCAGAAAGTAAATAATATAGAGATACAAAGAAAAATTGAGATACCATTTTTGTCTATTTTTGTCGAAAGAAATCTGGAAAAAGAAGAATATCCAGTAACTCACTACTGTAATGGAAAGAGTAAACCATTTAATTACATACTCCAATACTAATAACTGTCTTTTTTATTACAGCAGTAGGAAAAACAATTTATAACAGTAAAACTGAAAAATAGAAGAAACAGCAGCAGCTTATAGAAGAACAGAATAAAAATAAAAAGTAGAAAATACAAAAGATAGTGGAACTAATTAAGCTAGAAAAATTTTCAACCACAAATTCCAGCACCAGTTGTAGAAGAAAAATTGGAAAAAGTAGCGTATTACGCCACAAAAATGAAGAAGAAAAAGATTGAAAAATTGGAACAGGAAAATCAGAGCAAGGCAGTGAAACTTCCAGAAGTAAAAGAGAAATTAGCACACCTGTTAATCCTGTAAAAACAGCCAAAAAGAGAAAAGCAATACAAATGTAAAACCAAAAACAAAATTAAAAACCTAGAACAACAAGAAAATCATATGATTCACTTGATGAGGAAATTAGACAGAATTGGAAAAAAATTAGGAAGAGATAATAATGGAAATGTTATTTAATCAGAATATTTTTGTTGTATAGTAATTTTAGTTTAAAAACGAGATATAGAAGGTTGATTATAAACTTATTAATTAAATAAAATTTAATATTAGAAAAAGGAGTTTTTATGAATTATTTACCAGTAAATTATAAGTTGAAAAATAAATATGAAATAAAACAGGTGATTGCAGAAAGTGATTTTTTCAAATGTATATTTAACATTTAACAAGAAAAAGATATGTTATAAAAAGAATGTTTTTCCATCACAGCTAGTTATCAGGGGAGCGAATCAGGAAGTTTTTTACTAAAAAGTATGAGGATAGATTAAAGAAGTAAAGGAAAGTTTTGACAGGGAAGCGGAAATATTGGCACATCTGCATAATATACTTGATTCAAATTCTAAAAGTAGAATAATTGAATTATTTGATTATTTTGAAGAAAATAAGACAGTTTATATTGTCGAGGAATATTTAATTTTTCCAACATTAAAACAGTATATACTTAATGAAGAAAATGAAAGGTGAAGATATATATATATTTTGATATTTTAAATATATTTATAAAAATTCATAATGAAAAAAATAATTCATAGGGATGTAAAGCTTTCAAATATATTAATCAATAAGAAAAAATAAAATAAAAATAATAGATTTTGGATCAAGCATATTTTTGATGAAAAAAATGGGACATATATAAAAGTAACGGACGGATACTCCGCTTGAAATGTACTCATTAAAAAGCTGAAAATGATGAAAGAACGGACATATATAGCCTTTCGGCATTACTATATTTTATGATAACTAAAAAGAAACCAGATGAGGTATTAAAAAGATTTTTATAATCCTGAATTGATTTTTGATGAAGATATAAGTGAGGATATAAGAAAATTTATTGAAAAGGGAATGGAAGTAGAGATAAAGGGCAGATTTAACAATGTTGTTGAAATGAAATCGGAATTTGAAAAAAATTAGATTTTTAAGGACATTTAGAAATGTATGGAAGAAAAAATTTTTAAAGAGAAAGAAGTGATATGAAATGAATGATAATTTAAATAATCAAAAACCAGTGGAGTTTTTCAGCAGAAAGAATAAAAAATAGAAATAGATGGACAGCAGATACTTTGGAGAGATATGAAACTGAAAATTGATTCAAGGATAGGGGAACATACGATTGGGTAAAAATAAAGTATATTGGTTCAGTAAACCAGTTAAGTTTAGTACGATGCCTTGATAGACAGAAAAGGGGATAAGGAGATAAAAATACTAGGAAGAAGCAATATTGCTGATAATACTGGAAATTCAACAGAAAAAAATATTTCTAAATGGAGTAATAAAAGAACTTCAAATAAATGAAACGACAGCAGGAGCTTTGACAGTAGAAATTACAGCAATCTCAAAAAGTATTCTTTTGGATAGAATACCAAGATACTGTTCATTTCAAGATCCAACATTAACTATATTCAGCGATAGCGGAAGAAATAAATGGGAATTATGGTACAAAATGATGGAAAAATTGTAAATGTTGGTGAAGATATGCAGGTAGTACCAAGAATGACAATCCAGTATAATGAAACAGACTGGGAATATTTGAAAAAGAATAGCCTCATATACAGGACAGCCAGTAATGGCATACTCAGATAAGGTATTTGTAGGATTTTTCAAGAATATGCCAGCACAGACACCAAAACTTAAAAGTATTCTCAATTTGGGAAAAAGAACAAAAGAAGAGAGAACATATTTTAAAAATAACAGGAACAGAAGTTTATCCAGTAGCAACACCAATAAAAATTAAAGACTAGAAATAGAGTATCAGGAGAAGAAGTTGAAAATGATTACTATGTGCTTGAAAAATAAAATTTATAACGAAGGAAATACCTTTAAAATGTGAATACATACTTGGAAAAACAGACAGACTACTTTGTAGATCCAATACCGCATGAAAAGATAAGAGGAGCAGTAATAGAAGCAAGAACAGTTCATATTGCAAGAACAGATGAAAGTAAAAGTAAACACGGAAGAAGCGAAGGAAGTTCGGATAATCTTGAAGGGAAAACGATTGGAGCAAAACCACTTAATAGGTATATAGAAAAGGCTGAAAATCAAAATCAGAATGAAAATGAAAAAGAAAGAGTTAAAGCGAGTGATATAGCCGTAATGACATTAGATTTAACGGAAGGATTGCTAAAATTGGGAGAAAATGGGCAGTCTTTTGAAGATAAATATGCTGGGAAAAGCTATTTTCCATATGTAACACCATATAGCCAAACAAATACAGGATTTACACCAGCACCAGAAGCAAATGACAGAGTGGCACTCTATTTTCCAAGTGAGAATGAAACACATGCGTTGGTAATGGGGGCTGTTAATAATGATGGGAATGGAAGATTCACTGATGTGGCTAATAGGAATTATCATGTTGAGGGATCTCGAACTTTAATATGATATTAGCGAAAGATAAAACTTTCAACAATAGCAGAAAGTTCAATTTCTCATACATCGAAGAATATATCTGAAAATGCAGATACTATTTTTGAAAGTGCAAAAATATTGTAAATATTTCTGATGAATATTTGGAAATTATAGAAAAAGAAAAATGATAATTGTTTGATATATCTCAAGTTGCACAAAATAAAAACAAATATTATATCAAATGGAGATACAGAAATAACTTTCAGATGGCTTTTTCTGTAATAAAATGGTGGTACAAATGTACTTCTTAATAATAGAAAGGATTTTTTTATGGAAAATACTTTATATTATAATAGTTATAGCTTTTATTTTTAAAGAAAAACTATAGGAAAATTAAAAACAAATATTTATGAATACACATCTAATATTTTTCTGATGAAATAGAAATTTATGATGACAGTTTAGAGTTTGTATTATATGAAAAAGAAATAGAAATTTTATACAATAAAGAAAAACTTCGTTTTCCTCAAAAATTTAATCACCACGAATTTTTAGTACTTTAGTTTTATATTTTTATGCTAGAATTGGATATTGCAAAGTATTGAATATTGAAAAATATATTATATAGATTAAGTATTATTGAAGATGCTCTGTATAAATAATCATAAATTATTAAAATGAAATTAAGGAATATAAGAAAAATTATTGAAATTGAAGAAAAATTATTTGCTTTTTATAAATGAATGGAAATAATAAAAACTCCTATTTCGATTTCCATATTTTATAGATAAAAATAAAAATTTTATAAAAAGGAGTTTTATTTAAAGACTTTGATAAATGAAATTTCAATTCCATTAATTTTAGATTCTACTACTAATGGAAATAAAGTTTTTATAACTGGGAAGATAAATACATTAAAACTTAGTAATTTTTATTATTTTGGAAAAATTAGAAAAATATATGGAATAAAGATTGAAGAATATCAATTGACATTTAATTATAAAATTATTTTTTGGAGAAATAAATAATAAAATAGAAAAATCAATAATAATATTACCTTAAAAATAAAATGGCACAGAAAGAATATTGAAAAGAAATAACGATTTTTAAAAATTAGAAAATAATTAAAAAAAGAGTAGGAAATGGAAAAAGATACGGACAAACGTTTAAAAAATTTAGAAAAGATACTATGAGGGCTATGAAAGCTGAACTCCTGATTTTATTGAACTAAAGGAATATTATTGTGGTATAAATTCATATGAAAAACATAGATATTTACAGGATAAGACACATGTCGTAAATTCCTATTGAGCATATAAATACCATAGTTTGTGATGACGCTAATCTTTTTGTCCAATGGGAGAATATAGGTATGTTTGGTTTTGCCAAAAATTTAGGTAAAAATGATTACTTCAATCCGACTCAGAAAAATGTTGTTCTTATGGAAGAAGATATTATTGGAACGGTAGGAGATATAAATGATGAAAACTTTATTCCAGAAAAATAATTTATATTGTAAAAACAGGAAGATTATAGTAAATAAATAAGGCAGTTGCTAAAAAGATGGAAACATGCCTCAACTATAAAAATTATAGGAGAAGATGTCTTTTGAAGGGAAGTATATCTAGAGTGTTCTATATGTCCTGAAGCGGATATTAAATTCACAGATAATGGACAAGGTGAGCATATCCGAGCAGCTGATGTAAGAAGTGAATGGCTTTGCATTTATAAACTCACCACAAAAAGTGATTCTAGATATTTACCTTACATTAAATCTTGTAAAAGGAGTTACTATGGAGGAACTAAAATGGCAATTAATGTGTTTAAAGGGGTAAAATAGCTCTTAATTTTGCAGGTGTAAAAAGGAGTAGATTTTTGTTGGGTGATGGTAGAAGTCTTATTCAAAAATTTTCAGGAATAGATATATCAAGGAGTTTGTTGGTGGAGGAACCGATATTATGGTAAAAATAGGATAGTTTCAAAAAGAAGATGGAGAAGATTTTAAAAAGAATTTATACTTAATGTGACTGATAAAACACGAGAAATAGGTGATTATCATAAAAATATTGTTGATATAAGAAATAATAAAAATTAATAGATGAAGATTTTCAAATAAATAAGAAAAACTTAAAAAAACAGTGAATTTAAAAGTTTCAAATACTCCAATTGAAAAAAATATAGCCTGATGGAACTCCCAAAAGAAACGTTCAAATGAAATCTGAAACAGGACAAAGACAAAAAGCAAAAGGAATGCTGAAAAAAATGCAAGACAATTTCCCAGAGAGCCGAAGACAAATTAAAAAGGAACAGGCAAACAAGAACATAAAAATCTAAAAAGATATAATTGATTCTGTATTAGAAAAAGGAAGTGATAGTAGATAAATTACATTAAAAATTGGGGAATAAAACTATTGGAATGATTATATGGAAGATGAAGCTTAGAGTTCTTTAGGATGATGGAATATTCGAAAGACCGTATGTAAAAAAATGAAATAAAGGTATTTTTAGAAAGGAAGCGAGAAATGAAAAAGTTTTTATATTTTTATGACAATACTTATATTAAGCTGTTCTTCAGAAGTTGATCATAGAGATAGCAAAAAGAAGTTTTCAGAAAAATCTAACAAACTTACACAGAAAATCAAGTTAAGATTTTTTAGAAAAAGGAAAAAGCAAATTATGAAGAGTTTCCAGAAGTATCCAAAATATTTTTGAAAAATAGCCGATAGAAGCTTTGAAGCTAAGCGTTATCTAGCATATTATGAACGAGATTATATCAGGAGAAATATAAAAGTATGTTGCTGGAATTATCATCAATGAATGATAGTGAAGCTATGATTGATTTAGGAAATCTATACATTGATACTGAAGAATATGAGGAAGCAGAAAAATGGTGTAAAATAGCACAAAAAGAGAATTATTATGAAGCTTTTGAACTGTCTAGGAAAATATATACAGCAATAAAAAGAATATGATAAGGCTGAAGAGATATTTATTAAAAATATTAAAAGATAGAAACGATGACAAATGTAATGTACAATTTAGCTAATACCTATGTTCGTAAAAAGAATATAAAAAAAGCAGAAAAATATTACTAAAAGCTATTGAAAATGGAGCGGATAGTTCAGCATATAGTAATTTAGGACATTTTATATTATTATGAATTAGATGATTTGAAAAAGGTGAAGAATATTTTTGAAAGCAATCAAAATAAATAAAAGATACACTGCTATGACAAATTTGAAGCAAAATTTATATATATTCATAAAAAGATAAAGAAGCAGAGAAGTTACTGTTAAAAGGTGGTAGAATTGAGGAAAATGAGAAAAATTTAAATAATTTGTTAAAATTTTTACAATGAAATAGGAGAAAAACAGGAAAGCACAAAGAATTGAAAAAAAGATTAGAAAAGATAAAGAAAAGTAAACTCTAAAGGAAAAGAAGAAATGGAATGAAAAAGTTTTTATATTTTTATGACAATACTTATATTAGTTGTTCTTCAGAAGTTGATAAAAAATAGAGATAGCAGAAGTTTCAGAAAAATCTAACAAAACTTACAGAAAATCAAGTTAAGATTTTTAGAAAAAGGAAAAGCAAAATTATGAAGAGTTTTAGAAGTATCCAAGATATATTTTGAAAAAATAGCTGATAGAAGTTTAGAAGCTAAGCGTTATCTCAGCATATTATGAACGAGATTATAAAAAGATCAGAGAAATATAAAAGAGTATGTTGTTGGAATTATCATCAATGAATGATAGTGAAGCTACAGATTGATTTAGGAAATCTATATATTAATACTAGAAGAATATGAGGAAGCGGAAAAATGGTGCAAAATTGCTGAAAAAGAGAATTATTATGAAGCAATGAATTGTTTAGAAAGAATATATAGTAGTAAAAGAAGAGTATGATAAAGCTGAAGAGAGATGGTTTTGTTAAAATATTAAAAAGATAGAAATGATGATAATGTAATGTATAATTTAGCTAATACTCTATGTTCGTAAAAAGAATACAAAAAAGCAGAAAAATATTATTTAAAAAGTTATTGAAAAATGGAGCTGATAATTCAGCATATAATAATCTGGGATATTTATATTACTATAAATCAAATAACTGGAAAAAGGAGAAGAATATTTTTGAAGGCAATTCAAAATGAATAAGAGAGATACTGATCCTATGGAAAACTTAGCTAATTTATATTTTTCAGTAGGAAAAGATAAGGAAGCTAGAGAAGTTACTGTTAAAGTGGTAGAATTGAGGAAAATGAGAAAAATCTAAATAATTTATTGAAAATTTTTACAAATGAAATAGGAGAAAAACAGGAAAGCACAGAGAATTGAAAAAAAGATTAGAAAAGATAAAGAAAAAGTAAACTTTTAAAGGAAAAAGGAATAAATAGTACGATTAAAGAATTTAAATATTATTCAGAGACATATTTATCAGAAAACGATATAATAACAAAAATTGATTCTGAAAAGGAAAATTTGAAATATCTATAGACAATAAGTGGGAAATAAATTATCATGATTTAAATAGCAAACTATTCAGTTCGGTAGATTTTTCTAAAATATATTTATAATGAAATAAAAATAAATATTTTTATCCTATGATTGTGAATATAAAAATAAAAATAATAAATATAGAAAAATACATATTAAAAGAATTAAACAATGCTACTTTTGAATATTTTAAAAATTCACAAAAAATTAAAGAGACTAACCACGTATTAAAGACTTTAAAAAAGGATTGGAATTAGAAAAATCTTGAATATGAGATAAAAGAAAGTGTAATCTATTATTTATTTAAGTTTGATAATATTAAAAATAATCAACCTACCAAAGAAGAATCAGAAACATCTGAAATTTACGATGGATGGCAAATACCTACTTTTATTGAATATGAAAGAGAAAAATTGAAAATTACAGGAAAAAGATTTATTTTAAGGAAAGTATCAACGAAAATAAAATTTCACTAAAATGAGATTATAAGTATGTTTAGAGAATATTTATCTATTCCAATGTATGAAATGTTTGAATTTAATTTCTTTTAATATCGATTTTATATTCTAAATTTAAATGAAGAAATTGAAATGATAGAAGAATAAAGAAATCAAATTTTATAATATAATTACTTTTCTAAGAGAGTATTAGAACTGAAAAAGTTTGATGAAAAATATAAAAACGATGGAAGAACATATGATGAAGCTGTTGGAGAATTATTTGAATATTTGGATAAGATGAAACATAAAAAGGAAATTAATAGACAGAATTTGAAAATTTTGTGGATGAGATAGCGTTTTTCAGAAAAAGCCTAAAATTTTTAATACTTTGAAAATGGTATATAGAAACAAATAAGATAGGGTTTTTGGAACTTCTGGAAGGGAAAGAGATAGGATATATATTTCAGAGAAAGAGCTTTTTGAATACTTTTGGGTGAATTATTTGAATACAGTAATTTAAAAAGATTGTCAGAGGAAACAAATAAAGTTAATAAAGTGAAAGAGACTTCAAAAATTAGAATTTGAAAAATAAAGATTACCGAGAAAAGTGACAGAAAATCACAATGATAATATTTATAATTGGTTATTTTTCTTTTAAAAAGATAATAACTCAATATTTCCTAAAAAGAGTTTTTAGAAAAATAAAATTTTGGATGGATTTGAAAGAATGAGAGCTTTTAATGTTATAAAATCGGCTGTTGAACATGATAATTATTGTGTAAATTTGGGAAGATAATACAATTAGGGGATATGGAGATTATAAAAGCTTTTGGGGAAATGTTGGGAATTGATGTTGAAGAGGAAGTTATGAAAATGGAGGAAAAGAAGTGAATCAGAAGTAGAAAAGAAACTTACGCCACAGCAGTTAAGAAAGAAATATTTTCTTAAAAAGAATGAAAAGGGAAGATAAATAGAAATAAGAAAAATTAAGGAATAACAAAAAGGAAATTAAGGATTTTTAAAAAGATGTTTTAAAAAGTTTTTGAAGAAATTTTTGATATATAGTTTTAATTTAAATTAAAGGGTCGAGCATAGAATGGAAAGACTTTTATTAAAAATAAATTTGAATTGGTGAAGAAAGGAAAAATGAAAATGAGATTATTTTATGAAGACGAATTGAGAAGAAAGTCGTATAACGAGATGTACTAGATTGCTGTAGAGGAAAAACTTGTGGATATATATTTAGAGAAATCCTACTAGGAGGAATTGATAAATATTTTGTTAAAATTTAGAGGAGCAAGGCCAGATTACAGTATTAATAAATATAATGAAAATGGGCTCTATGGTTCAGGCTCTGTTCGATGACAAACTAAGCGTTAGGATTCACCACGAAAAATGAGATAAAGATACCGCACAAGATAATTTTTGTATAAGGATTTGAATTTAACAAGGGAAGATAACTATAAGATAATTATTCCTGACAAAAATTGGGAATGCAAATGTATTTTTAGTAAAATGCAAATAATTATGTTTGTGGAATATTTAATCTTGAGAAGGATCTTGATGATGAATACTATTTGACATGCAAGACAGAGTTTTTAAGGGTAGAAAGTTAAGATAATAAATTTTCATTTTTATTCTTCAAGTCATCTGATTTAAAAGTATATCTATAAATTTTACAATACAAAAAGATGATGCTTTTACCAACGTATCCTTATAAATTAAACTATTATAAAATCGATGTTGAAAATTTTGAAGTGAGGGAGCTAGAGGAAACAAGTGACAGTTTTATGTATAGATTTTGGAACTTCTAACACTGCTCTTTGAGGCATATCTGGATACCAATTATGTAAGGGATTTGCTGACAAATGATATACTGAATGGAAATATAAAAATAAACGAAATAAATTATGTAAAATTTAATGACGGAGAAAGAAGATACAGGGAAATCTTGCGACAATAGCCTATGTTGATGATTGCAGTGATGAGAATAATATAAAAAGTATTCTTTTGGCTATGATGTAGTTAAAAACTTGAAATGAATGATTACATTGTAAACGGATCTCTTTTTACGGATTAAAAAAATGGGTGCATGATCATGATGAAGTGGAGAAAAATAAATGATGAATTTGGGAAATATAAGATTTGTGGAAAGAAAAGAAATTATAAAGGCATATTTGAAAATATATCGTAAAAAGAGCTGAATATATGTTTAGTGTAAATTTAAAAATACATGCTTCCAGTCCAGTAAGGCTTGAAAGAACAGTTTTTGAATATGTTTCAGGAAATATTTTCTATTGATGGAAAGATAAGGATGGAAAAGTAACTGGCAAGAGTATGAATATGAAATAATAACAGACAATGCTATGGATGAAGCGATAGCTGTGCTATACAATACAATAGAGAATCAGATAAAAAGGAAGATATATACAAGGGAAGAATATAGTGTTAATTATAGACTGTGGAGGAGGAACTACGGATCTTGCGGCTTGTAAATATGTAATTGAAAATGGAAAAATTTCGTATGAAACTTGATATAAAGACAAGTTTTGAAAATGGGAGATGAAAAATTTTGGAGGAAAAATAATTTGACATACTGATTAATGCAATATTTGAAAGTTGTACTTGCGGAGAAATATTCAGAAAATAATGAAATATCGGTTAATGACTTGATTCCATATGATAATGATATGATTTATAAAGTTATAGATGAATACGGAATAGAAAAAAATATTTGAAAATTTAGATAGGAATATGAAAAAGTGAAAAAGATAATTCCTACAAAATATTCAAAAATTTGAAAATAAAATGAGTGAATCATATAGAAAAAAATAAAGAATAATTTTTATATGCTATGGGAAGCTGCTGAAAATATGAAAAAGAATTTTTACATCTGACGGAAGATTGAGAACAAGATTTGATATTCTAAAATTATGGAAAAAGAAAAGATTTACATATAACAGAATTGAAAACATGGAATATTCATATAATGGAAAATGATAAATTTAAAACGATAAATAAATTTCTGATGAAATTTTTACTATAAAGGAAAATAGAAAAGATATTAAAATCAGATATTTATTCAATGCTTAGAAAAATTCTTGAATACCCTATTACAAGGAAGGTATGCTATTTGAATATTCATTAATCAAGTTATGGACAATCTACAAAAATAAGTACATTTCAGGAAGTTCTAAAAGGAATTTGTACCTGGAAAATGATAGAGTATAAGGAACTTAGCCACAGGGATGATTATGAATTAAAAATTAAATTGTCTTGATGGAGCGATAAAATACTTGGATTATAAGAGATTTGGGCATATGGATGTAAATATAGAAAATGAAGTACCGTTAGTTCCGTATTCTGTGTATGCTGAAAAATATAATGGAGAAAAAGTTGAAATGTTAAAAACTTCAAGAAAAGCTAATATACTTGTAAGTCATATAGATAAGTCCAGTTCTGCAATGGAGTTAAAATTATATGTTCACAATGCAGAAGACGAACTGAAAAAGAGGTAATTTATAAAAATGTTGATGAATATGAAGAAAAAGGATGCGGAAGAAATATTGCTAGTTATGCAGGTATATTCACTCAGAATGAAACAGATAATATTGAAAACAATGTAGTGAGATTTTTCGTATACACTGATATGAACAATTGGGGATTTTATGTGACAGTCCAAAGACACGGAGATCAGCTATATTTTGGGGAAAAACAATACTTCCCTTATGAAGATAATCTTAATGAAATTTCATATTTTTGACTGGGAGAACATTAATAACTATATTTTATAAATATAGATTGTAAAATATATTAGACAAATTTAAAAAGAGAGAAAAATTCAAAAATTATATTTTTGAATTAATAGTTAAATAAAAAGGAGAAGACTTTGATAATAAATAAAAAGATAATATAATCTGGTTATTACCTTTGTATTTTAATTTTTGTAATTTTATTAATGGTTGGAATGTGTACTCGAGAATAAATGAAAAATATATGGTAGATACTACTAAAAGAGAAACTTTAGAGATATTTACTAAAAATGAAAGGTAAAGTTGAAGCTAAAGATTTTTGTGTCCATAGGACTTGACATTCAGCTGCAAGTTGATGATGTTTTTAAGGAAGGTGCTAGGATAAAAAGGGGATATTTTAGTTAAATTCAGTGATTATAAAGAAAGAGATTTAAATTCAAAAATACAGGAACTTAAACAAAAATCTAGCTGTCAAAAATTCACAACTAAGATTTTTGAAAAATCAATATGGTGAAGGAGCAGATACTACAAATGATATAAAACAACCTTACTGGAGAAATTAAAGCATTGGAAGGAGAATTGATAAAACTAAACAATGAAAGCGGATTAGTACGAAGAGCTATAATAAGTCCAATTGATGGCTATATTGTAAAAATAAATGCTTTTGAAAAGGACAATATGCTGATTCGTTAACTCCAGTAGATAGTTTTTAGCAAAAATACAGGATGTTAAGATTGTTAGTGAACCTGTAAGAGAAATCAGCTACAATATGTTAATGTAGGAAATACAGCAAGTATTAGTGTAATAAACAATAATAATTCTTATGAAGCTATTTTTGATAAAATAAAATGATACAGGTATAGAAAAACTTGAAAACACTGGAGTTTTTAACTTCAGACTTTAAAAATTTAAGTTTAAATCAGGAAATAAATATAAGACTGATTCATCAGAAGAAGGAAATGTAACAACTGTACCAATAAATGCTGTAGTTAAACGAAAATCTAAAAATGGAAAAACTGATAAATATTATATTTATTTGATAGATAAAATAATAAAGTTACTGAAAAAGAAGTTCTAGTTGGTATGAATAATGGAGAAAAATAGAAATTTCTGGTGAAAAATATAAAAGAGGGAATGAAATAGTAGTAAATCCTAAATGATAAGATAAAAATAATGTAATTGTAAAAAGGATAGACTATAAGCAAATAAAGATAAATAAAGAAAAGAGCTTGAAAAAAATTACAAAGGAAAAACGAACAAAAGAAAAAGATATAGAGAAAAATGAAGCTGAAATAATAAGGTTGAAAAGAAATGAAAATAGTATTCTAAAAATATCGGCATATTCGATTGTCTTAGTTTTATTTGTATTTTTAATGGAAATTCAGTTAATCTGATGGATTTTGAATATAGGTAAATAAAAATAATTTGAAATTATTCACCTGTATTCTTTTTGATAGAAAACAACTTATACTATCTCCCATTTAAATAACGAATGTTTAATAAATTTTGAATTGTGTACTATTTTATGATGGGATTTAGTATAGTAGATTATTTTGTTTAATAACAGTTTTACTATTTTTATTATTATTTTTCTTTTATTTTTGCAGGATTGCTTATTACTGGAAAATCCTGCAGCTATGGCTAGATTTCAATTTTATTTGTTTAATTAAATGGAATAACAAGTGGAGAAGCGAATATTTTTGCACAAGCAGTAGATGAAAATGATGGGACATCAATATGGAAATTTACAACAAAGAATTAACTCATCTGGAAAATACTTTAGACAAAAGAATTTAATCATTTACGAAAAATCTTCAAAACAGAATAATAAAAATAAAAAATATTTAGAATAAGAGCTGAATATAATTCCAATACTAGAATAATTGATTATATAGTAATGCTTACGGAGTAAGCGATGTTAATGAAAATGAAAAATCAAGATGGGTAGCTCAAGCGGATGATATGCAGGAGTTATAACAAACAGATTCAAATTTAAAGATATTGGAATTCTAAAGAAAATCAAACAATGCTTAAAAGCCGGAGTGTTCAAAAACAAATGTCAAAAAGTAGATCATAATGGAGCATTACAATGGACAATTGAGGAGATGGATTTGCTAACGACATGAAACTGTAGATACTTAGTTGTAGATGAAATATTCCAGGTTAAGTTTTGATTATCATTCTAGTTAAAGAAGCAAAACAAATGGAATACAAATAGTAGAAGAAAATGAAAAATAACTTATTTTATTGAGGGTGGTAGAAAACTGAGAGAATGTAAAAATAATAACATATGATGGGAAATTACAATCTATGATGCTTTTTAAACTTCCGTAAAATAAATTAAAAGATAGGAGCATAGAGGGAAAAATTTATAATACAGAAAAATAAAAAGCAGATTTTGATGAAAGATGGTTATGATAAAAATAGATGATGGAAAATGATGGAAAAGAATTTAGTATATATCATGGAATTTTTCAGAAGATGTTTTTATGATGAACAATATAAGTGAAAAAGAAAGGTAGGAGACATAATAGAAGGAAATCTATTTATATCTTGGATAACAGAATTTGAAAGAACAGATGAAGAATTAATGTATGCAAAAAATGAATACGATGGGATAGCATGCAGTAGTAGAAATAACAGAAGTCAGTAAATGAATTAACTTATTATGCAAAAATTCCATTGTAGACAGAGATATAATTCTGGATATGGAAAAGATATGATTCAAAAAGGAGATAGAATTTACATAGAAGGGAGTTTACAAACAGAACCTCGAAAGAATATAAGGAAAGGCTTTGGACTGTTGGAAGATTAATTTTCACAATATTAAAGATAATGCTGCTGCTTTTAAAAAAATGAAGATTAGAAGTTTATGAAAGAGCATTTGAAAATTTATCAAAAGGATTTGAAAACTTTACTAAATAGACAAATATACTAACATAACGTCCTTAAATTGTCAAGATGTTTTAAAAATATTTTAGAAAAATAAGTCAAAGTATATTAGATTACATTTTTAGTACATTTAAAATTATAGAAGGTACAAAAATAGAATTTCTTTCTAACAATTTTTCTGCTAAAAGATTATGAAAGAGTTTGTTTTATATTGATAAATTTACTAAAACAGATGATCATTTTTGATGGTCAGATGAGATGATAATACTGATAAGAAGTTTGATGTTTCAGAAAGTGAGATAGGCTATGTCAGAAAATTTAGTATAAAATTCAATATTTGATTCTTCAGAATTTAAAACTTAATTGAATAATAAAATACGAAATAAATAATCATTGTTGTGATAGAGTTTTTATTAGACTGTGTCTGGAAAACTCAAAAATCTATGTATCTTTAATGTTTTTGATTTTATAAATTAGGCTATGTCTGAAAAACTCAAAATCTATGTTATTTTAATGTATTTTTACAAATTATACAAATTACGATAAAATCAATGTTTATTATTTTTGATTTTGGAAAAATTTGTTAAAAATTCATTATTTTGATAGTTTTCGACACGCCCTATATAAATTACGATAAAATTAGTGTTTATTATTTTTGATTTTTGGAAAAATTTATTAAAAATTCATCATTTTGAGAGTTTTCTAGATACACTCTAGGAAAAAATAAATTTTATTTTTAACATAGGAGTAAAAACTATGAAAAAGAAATTTTAAAAATAACTGAAACTTACTGGCAACTTATCTGACAACTTTTATCTTTCAAATCCTCATTTTTAGCGAAAAATAACTATGCGTGGGCACCATTAGAATAGCTAAAAATGTGATATATAGTGCAAAATCAATATTTATATTGAATTGCATTTTTGTTTTATATAGATTTATATAATATATTGCAACAAACTTATGTAAAAACTCATGATAATTTCTAAAGTTAAAATGTTCAAACATTAACGAAAGGATAATGAGCCAAGATATTTTACCAATAAATGGAAAGAAATGAAACTAGAAGTTTTACTAAAAAGAAAATTATAAAATTTCTAAAAATCATGATAGACATAGAGCTACCATTTACTCACGAAATCAGAAGAATTAGTGGTGAATACTCTTCTGAAAAATACTCAGTCGATTACTAGAAAAAGCCTACTAATAAAGTGGAAGAAATTCAAAAATTACTACTGATACTAAACTCCATTTAAATAATAGAATAATTCTATTCACGAAAGAGTTATACTTTTTACTAGTTCATTTTATAGCAAATTTATAGTGTCACATAGCCTGTTAACTACAGCATTTAATGTACTACTCATCTAATCCCCATCTAGTCTTTGTTTGTTTCCAAATTTATTCGATGGGGGTTCATTCTGAGTGTATACTGAGGTGTATGTCATTATGATGTTTCTGAAATTTTCTAAATTCTTTGATTTGTGCCATACTGCTTCATCACAGACTAGAATTATAATATCTTCTACTATATCTAAAAACACTCATATTATTAGTATTATCAGTTTGGCATAATTATTTTCTCCTCCCGTAAAAGGCCGCTCCACCGCACCAAAAACATGCCTGTCTGCACTTATATGATGGGGCAGGAACGAGATCTGAACTTGTTGTTGCACCAGCAATACTTAGGCTGTTAATTCTTCCAAAACTTGCTTCGTCTTCAAATATCATATTTTTATGGTTTCCACCTTTTGTCTTGTCCATCAGTCCTTGTATTCCTTGATTTGCAAAATATTCTTTTATCCATTTACTACAACTTTTCGTGAACATCTAAAAATTTCAGCATTTTCTTATTCTTTTGACTCACGCTCTTAATTTTACTGCATGCAGTCTAATATCTTCGCTTTTGTATTATTTTCTAATCGTTCTTATCTCATTTGAAATTTCTTCTGTTATTTACACGCTTTTGCCATTTTATCACCCTATTTATTATACCACATTATATTCATTATTAATCTGTCGTATAATTTTAAGTTTTCATTAATTTTGAAATCAATTAGGGGCATCTGAAAACCTCAAAATGATGAATTTTAACAAATTTTCTAAAATCAAAAATAAATACTATTTTTATAGTGATTTGTATAATTCATAAAATTAGAAAAACATTAACAACATGACTGAGTTTTCAGACACGCCTAATTAAAACAAGAAATTGAAAAGACCGCTGAAAAACTCAGCAGTCTTTTTACTTTATTAGTACTTTTTCATTATTTTTGATATTGTATATATTTCCCATATGGCAGGAGAATCATAAGAACGGTCTGAAACACACCGTGCTCTAAATTTTATTTTAAGATTATTTTCTTTAAGAATGACCAACTTTTTCCTTTAAACTTTAGAGGGTTTCAGAACAACAATTTGTAATTCCAGTTACTTCAGTTTGTAAAGCTGCTTTTTGAAATCACTTTCCAGCTATATGCTTATATTAATGAAATCATATTTGTATTTTCCTGTATAAGCAAATGTCTTTAGCACCCTTCTTTCTTTTTGTAGATTTTTAGAAAAATAGAATTATTATTTCTATCATCACCCTGTATATAAAATACTCTAAAGCCATTTTATACAACAATCTCCTATCGCTATCTTCTAATATTTTTCAAAGACTGTCTCAAACTATTTTTGCTACACTAGTAAAATGAAATAGGGTTAGTTGTAGTATCATTGGCAACTTCTCCTCAATATCCAATTTCGTGCATAGTTCTCTATACATTTATATTTTTATACCAAATTCATGTATTTTCTTTTAAAAATTTATAATGTAATGAGATATCTTCAAGATGAGCAATAGAATCGTAGCCTAAATCCATTACGTCACGCTAAATGTAATACAAGTCTCTACATTTTCCAAATTAGAAAAAGATGGTCCGTATTTTCAAATATATTAGTTTCTATACTTTATCATTTATTTTGTAAAGAAATCATCAGCAGCCACTACATCGATATTACTATCTAATAAATAATTTATAACATTTCTTCCTATGTAACCATTAGCACCCGTTACTAAGGAGCTTTTGATTTCATTTATTCTCCTAATTGAATATTTTACCAAACTAAATTATTTTTATATCCATGCATTCTTTATTTTCTTATTTTTCTTTCCTTATCACCACCCCATTTATTAAAATACTTTATAGCTGAATTTATATAGTACATCATCATTTTCGTGTTTTATAAGATGCTTTCCATGTTCATGAATTATTGTTACTTCAGGATAAATATAACTCTATATTTTTGACCAATTCTTCTGCATAAATCATAGTCTTCCAGTATACATAAAATATCTAGTATCAAACATTCCAACAGTTTTCAAAACATCTGTTCTTATGAACATAAAACATCCAGATAAAGATTGGAGCTTCCATTATTGTATTATAATCACACCATCTCATTTCATAATCATAATCCATTTTATCTACAACAGATTTTATTGGACAAAATCTTCTAAATATTAAATTTAAAGGTGTGGGTAATAGCCTGCAGGATTTGTTTACCTCTCCATTAGATTCATATATTTTAGCCCTATCTGCCCAATATCAGAATTTTTCCTCATAATAAACTATTTTTCTCAATTGTATTTTTCTTCAAAAATTATATCAGCATTTAATATTAAATGAAATTCTGCTTTTTCTTTGCAATTACTATCCATTAATTTTTCTAATATAACATTATGTCACTGATCCAAATCCATTATTTGAATTATTAAAAAATATATTCGATTCGATCGTCTGAAAGATTTTTATAAAAATTTCTCAAACTATCCTCTTCAGAATTATCTGAAAATCCATAATTTAAATTTCAATTTTTTGTTTTTGAAAACAACTTATGATTTGAGCTAATTCTTTTTGATCAGTATTATAAGTTACTATACAAGCTGTAGAAAGTCATACATATCGAAATCCTCCACTCTTTTTATTTGATAAGATTATAACATCTTTAAATTTAATCAAACAAGTTAAATATTTCAAAAATTTTATATTTTGTCCCATCTTCTTGTTTCAAAAATTATATTTTTATTACTTTTTGCAGGATTTCCAACAGCAATGATCAATTTCTGGGATATTTTTAGAAACAACAGAATTCCACCCAATTATAGAACTTTTCCAATTACCGATACTGCAAACATATATCACATACATTTCTCACAAATTTTACTGGTTTTGTAAAAAATTCTTTCTTTCCTTTGCAATTTTCCAGGATTAGAATGTCTAAAGTCTGAAATGAATAATTTGAAGGATTTAAGTCAGAAATATGCAAACCTTTTACTTGCTATCAGCACATTGTCTCCTAGTAATTAATGAATTTGCACATGACAACGGCAATCAGTTAATTTAATATTGCCCATTATTAATTAATTGAGGTATTATTTTTATACTTAGTATTATGTGACCTTTGAAATTATATGCTCTAACTTGCAGCGTCCTAGCTGTAAAATCTTTCCAAATTTATATACTTTTTCCTCCTTTATCAAAAAGGAAATCAATTAACTCTAGCTTTGAAAAATATTTTTGTTTTGGCTGTACTAATTCTACTGCACAATTCCAGAAATGATTGGCCTTACCCTTCCATATTTTTATTTTAGTCTACTATATTTCTCATAAATCTTTTCAAGCATTTCCTACAGATTTTTCCACTCAAATTTTTTTTGCCTGTTCTAACTCTTTGCACCATTTCTTTTTAGTTCATCATCTGATAAAATTTTGAGTATGCTTCAAAAATATTTTCATTAAAAAAGATCGCCCAACATCTAGCATTTGCCACTTCTGGTAATTGAAGAAATATTTGATGTGACAGGAGTTCTGATGCCATGGCTTCCAAAATTGGTATCCCAAAGCCTTCATACAAAGGAGATGGAAACACAAAATCAGTGTTTATAACAGGAACTGGCCTTCTTCATCAATATAGCCTTGTAAATTATAATGTCAGTTCCTATTGATTCAATCAGTTTCATAACATTGCCATATCATCCTTTTTCCTAAATACTATAAAGTTTTAAATCATCATTAATTTTTATATCTTTTAAAAGCTTACAATTTTTCAATATTTTAATAGGGTCTTAATTGTTCTAAAATATAAGATATAATTAGTAAATTATATTTTTTCAATGTTTTCTGCCCAGATCAATATTTATGAGAATATTTTAAATCAATCTCCAGGTGTTATGATTTTTATTTTTTCTTCATTCACATATATGAAACAAAGGAGAATATCTGATTTTGCACTTTCTGGAAATTACAGAATCAAACTGATTTTCTACAGCATATTTATCTGGCTCAATAGTCTTTATCATCGTGAGTAGTTTCAGTGGGAGCTGTAAAAAACAGTACTGGTAAATTGTACTATTTTCCTTTATATTTTTAGAATAGTAAATTAAAAAAATGATAACATCTGATTTTGCACCACTGAAAAATTATGGATTTATTTTAATTTTGAGTTAAAATATTACAAATGGTATGAATAAGTCGGTTTTTGTCTTCATTTTTATATCGTAGCACGGTTTTTGACATTATGTCTATTCATGTCTCTATAAATTCACCCAGTGGTTAACTATATCTTATTATTTTGAACCAGCCTCACACATTAAAATATACCCATCCAACTCCGTTTTAGAATCTACAGCCTACTGAATTTCAAGAGATTTCTTTTTCACACGGTGCAACCTTTTATACTAGATTTGTTAGATAATCGGTGCAAACTCAGAATTTAATAAAATAAATACTCTTTATTCAAATCCTAAATTGTATGGCTTTTTGAAGCGGTTCAATTTTAAAC
>BNJU01004692.1_pt1 | contig 94626 bp, 80 predicted proteins | sample 8539281 | NCBI WGS metagenome assembly BNJU01 (sample SAMD00202456, study PRJDB9452) | human saliva metagenome | isolation source: human saliva | place: Japan
TCGGTTTTCTCAAAGATACTTTAGAGACGTTGCGGCGATAACCATCTGCATAGACCACGGCGAGGCCACGAGTATTGTGTAACGATATAGTTTGCTTCTTTGATGCGCTCGGTTGTTAAACCTGAACCTCTGGAGAAACCGACGTCCTTTTTATCACGGGCAGTGGCAGCAATTGCCGCCAGCTTTAATTCTCTTTTGCAATCATATTGAGAGATTATGCCACGGAGCAGGAGAGTTTCTACAAGAGTCTGCGCGTTTTGGTGAATTCTTCTACACTCATCAAAATCAGCGAGCTTTAGTGGCGGCAGCAATGTCGTGAAGCTCGCCGACCTTTGGCGACGAAGGGTGGGTGAGATGGCGCCGGTGATTCAAAGGCTTTTGCCGATATCTCACCGCGCGCGGATCTCGTGCCATCTTTGTAGTTTACATGCGTGAATCACGAGATCTGGATGGCGGTGGTGCTGAGTTTTCGATGGCAATTTCGACGGTGCGGCTGGCATTTCTACGGTTTTCCTTACTCACGACGGGCAGTTGGTATGCGCGCTGGTCACGCTGATTTTGACTCGACAGAAAATCCTCGGAACAGAAGTTTGCTGAATCTATTGACCGTCGGTTACAATCATACTCTTCTTCTAGTTTCAGCTGCAGGATCCAGGAGGCTTTCTCTTGGAGTTTCAGATACAAAATCGGTGATTTCACCTCAGGATCACCTGTGGTGCTAATTTGGCCGAGATGAATTGTAGCCTCATACCACTTGTCGAGTTTAAAAGAAATTGATTGGAAAGTTTAGTGGCTTTAGTTAGCGAAAAATCAGAAGACCAGTGGCAGAGCGAGCGTACCGGTATGGCTGACTCTCTTTCTTGCAGCCTTTTCAGAGCGACGAACACGAGCGACCACGCCAAGAGCTGAGGCCGTCTGGTTTATCTATCAAAAATGATGTCACTCGGACTGACTCTCGGCTTCACATAGCATCATGACTGACTACTAAATTTGGGGTTTTGGGATTATTTTCTGTCATTTCCTACCATCATAGTGGATTTTCTGCAATGTCAAAACCAGTAGCTGCCTGGGATATGAAAGGCGGATGGATCGGCCTTGACTGGATTAGCGGCCCGGATCGGCTGGGGTCTGCGGCTGGAGCTGGCTGTGGTTGGCTTTGGACTGGGTTTGCATTTGTGGTTGAGCTGGAGCTGGATAGGCTGAGCTGGAGCTTGCATTTGTGGTTGAGCTGGGTCTGGATAGGCTGAGGAGCAGGTTGTGGGTAGGCTAGTTGAGATAGGCTGTGGGGCTGCGCATGGCATGAGTCGGAGGCGCGGCCTGATCGATAATTACTGGGACTGGAGCTGGCGGCAGGATGTGGATTCGGGCTGAAAAGAAAATCCGGGATTGGCGTGCTGGTGGCTGGGGATGGCCTGAATGTGGCTATCCATTGGCTGCGTGACTGGATTGGCTCTGGGGCAGCTGAGCTGGAACCTGCATTTGTGGTTGAGCTGGCTGGACTGACGAGGAGCAGACTGTGGATAGGCTGTGGAGTAGGTTGAACTGGCTTGGGAGCAGGCTGTGGGATGGGCTGTGAGCAGGCTGTGATGGATCCTCAGGGAGAACCGGCATAGCTGGAGTTTTGGTACTCTGGAGACCACATTTGAATATTCAGGATTTGGATAGGCCTGATTTTGTGTGCATTTGTGGCAAGAGCAGGCGCGAGCAAACAGATTTTGGCCCTGCTGGTAATTCTGTAACCAGTTGCTGACCAACGGCAAGCGGATAATGGCACTATGTTTGATTAGAGACTGATTGATGGTTGGTTTGGTTGATCATTTCCCAGGTAGCCATTGGATTCTGAATCGGTGAAGGCTCAGCGAGGGAGCTTCATCTCGGGCACCGTATCCTCATAGAATCTGCGATGGTTCGGCGATGGTGAGCCATAAATTTCTAAGGTTTAGAAGCTGGTTGAGACGGAGCTGACTGGACGGTGAGCAGTACTGAACTGGCTGAGGCAGGCTGGACTAAATTGAGGTCTGGCTGATGTTGGCTGCATTTGAGGTATTGGCTGAATCTGTTCTGATGAGCTGCACAGATTGAGGTTGCAGTGATTGATATTGCACTGGCTGTCTGTGCTGATTGGTACTATCGGCTCAGTTGAATGATATTGAGGCTGTGCTGGGATGCTGGAATAGTTGGAGTTTTCTGGGCGACAGGATGTTTGGAACTGAGGATTTTCTGGCGCGACTGGGTATTTTCGGTGCGACAGGAATAGTTGGAGTCACTGGGGTGCTTCTGGGGCTGCTGTGCTACCGCTGGGATGGTTTGGAGTTATAGGCTCAACAGGGGCAACTGGAGCAACAGATTTGTACTACTGGAGATTCTGCGCTCAGCATTGAGTCGGTGAGGCAGAGCTAAGTCGTCCACGTACGCTTGAGGCGGCAACCATGAGGGTTTCCGGGAGTGAATACCTGAGGCAGGAGCCTGAGACCGGGGCCTGATTCTGCTCAAACATACGTTCAAGTTCTTGTTCGGGGAGTGGTTGTGGTGTCTCCAGCGAAATCCTGCGAAACGGCTGGGACTTCGGCGTGGCTGCTGTGGCTGCCGGGGATTTCGAGCTACTGGAGCTGCTGGCGTTTTCTTTGGCTGCCAGGGCTGCTGGTGTGTGTTCGTCTGATGTGGTTAGAGTGGTAGCAAAAGGGTTTTTCAGCAACGCAGCCGGAGCCTCAGCACCTAAGATATTGAGAGATTAGCTGCTGGTCAGCCAGTCCCGCGAGTGAGGCGACCGCCATAGTGGCTGGCTGCGCGATTATTCGAAAAACGTTCGGTGGCAGAAAGAATACCGGTAAACAGGCAGTGGCAACTTCTTGTGGAGTGTTGTCAATTTCAAGTCACCAAGTAAGTCATAGACCATTTCACAAACGGAAGATTTTGATGGATCACTCCATTCAAGATCCGCAAAGCGACCTGGCACGCTGGAGGTAATAACGTCACGCTGATGGCATCATGCATGATACGTCCATATTCAGAGAGAGGGCGAGTCAGTTCCTGTACGGGAATTAACGTTGAAGACAATCACGAGATCAACATTATAGTCACTCGTAAAGAATATTCGAGATCCTCTTTTTGATTTGACCCTTATATGGAGTAATAAGGATTTTGACATAATCGCCTTCAACCTGATAGTAAGATGGTCGGCCTTCGACTTGTTGAGGGCGATAATAAAAATCTGTATGCTAATATCTTTTGGAAGGTTTCTTCAGGGCGCAAAAATTCGAGCGCGTTTGAGTCTGGCCGGAATAGATGGCTGTGACGTGTTTTCTGCTGGTCTAGAAGACAAAAGGCTAGGGCGATGCAGCAGAAATCTCATCAACATTCGGATCCTTGGAGAGGCAATCAGGATATTGGTGGCATGCTGGATTTTGTCAGCAACCTTTGAGACGGCGTCTTCTGGATTCAGACCAAAAATCAGAGCCACCGCTCCGGATGTGTGTGCCTTCATGGCAGCATCTACGGTGCCTGAAGCAGAGTGTTTTTGGTTGATTATTTTGCATTCAGAATCCATTTTTGTGTTGACCTATTTATATACGTTTAGCACAAGAGTTTTGTTTTGACAAGTTTGAAGGCGAGACATCTATCTTGCTTTAGCAAACTTTAATGTAATTTTTGGACCTTTGGCTTTGGTTTTAATCAAGAGTCCACGCGTTCGGCGTGGACCCATTTCAGATTTTAGTATCGTGGTGCAAGTTCACGCTGGTGAGACAACTTCTGCAATACCGGAACGCTGAGCCTGCTCCCCAGTAGTAAGCATCAGAGCGGAGGTTGAAAGATTTCACCTCGAGCAACTGAACCATCATTGGCGGTGAAATAATAAGTATCGCCTGGGAAGATGCCTGAAGGAGGTGCCGAGTTCACGAGAGCCTGCATTGTCACGGGTTCTATACCGCCACCATGGTTGGCGCCCATGGTACGTCTCAAGGTGAGACTCTTGGCAAAGACAGGACCATTGAAAGACGAGAGTTTTCGAGCAGACGAGGCTGAAGGTTCAGCATAGGTTGAACAAGTATTGAGATTGTTTGGTGCATTATCTTCCATCGAGAATGAGCCAGGCGTCAATACAGTCACCTGATCTGACACGTTGATTTGTTTGGCAAAAATGAGAATTTGAGGGAGCTTAGTGATGGGTTTGTAGCTATATCGGCATAATTATTCTGTATGGTGGAAGAGGTACCTTCACAGTAATATCCAGAGGTGGCATAACAGATATTCTGATCGATATTGAGGTACCGTCGACATAGAGAACGAGGTGTTATTCTTTGAATCATCCGCGGAAAGAGTTTTGTAGAGACTATTTTTCATCACGCCAAGTGTACTGGCGGCGTTTGGATTATAATCTGGAAGACTAATTTTGCAGAGATTGACATCACCTTTGATATAAACATTCTGCAAGCCAGTGTCGTGTGTGGTGATTTTTGAGGCGACTGATTTTTCAATATTATCACGGTATCTTGCCTTGAGACGGGCTAAGAGGAAGCTTTGATGGAAGACCTGGCACACCAGAGATAACCAGTGCAGCCGCGACTTGCGACAGTGAGATGATTGCGACTGTCATTAAGATTGGCGCCGCCAGTCGGAACATCAAAGCGATAGTCTTTCAGCAACCAAAGGCACCAGAGCCAAAGCCGGAAACATTGCTGCCAGCAATTACGTGATATTCATCCCATGAGCCGAAAATCTTTTCAGTGCCATTTGGATAAGGATTGAGCCGCTGCCTGGCACTGCTGACGGAAGTCTCGATGCTACCGTTGGTGTACATACCGCCACCCCAAACTTGGAAGCTTGGTTTCTTGGCAATAGTGATACAGGAAAGATCAGAGACGTTATATTTTGCTTTCATCACCACCGTTCATGGCTGGACCACTGATGTTTTCATCTACTGTGTTGGTGGTACCGACATGAGAGGAAAGCTGGCCAGATCGAGGTAGCAGTACGGTATTTAAAAGCCAACATATTCTTCATTGTCTGGGATAGTGCGGGAGTAGGTGCCGGTGTTTTTTACTTTCACCACTGTAGTTACCACGGCAGTTCATTGGACCATTGATAGTGTAACGAGTTACAGTTGGAAATACCGTAATACTGACAGACGTCTTGAGCAGAGCCGTTCGTTGCCAGAAGAAGGTGTTTGGATTGGCACAGATTGGGAGAATCATTTCATAAATGCGGAAGGTTTTCCTTGCTGGAAGTAACAGTTGCGTAGGCATTCTTTGCGACAACATCATTTTGCCTTGGCAGAATATGGTAGGAACCACCGATGTCAACCTGCTCACCGGTAAAAGCAATATCCTCGGCATCAGATGAAAGCTAGTAACGTAGGTATTGAAATTATGTGGGACATAGACCTTGGACTCAGTTTCTTTGGTGCCGCGGTTTTTCAGTGGTGAGCGGAAACTCATATGTATAGGTTGGCTTGTATCTGTGTCTGCCCCTTTATGGCGAGGTACCACTGGCGCGACAAGAGACGTAGTTTTGGCCCCATTCGGTCCTTGGACTACTTGAGGTACCAGCAGTATCATATGAAGTCTGCTTTCAAAATGATTCTCATATGCCTCATCGCGGTCACAGCCACAGTTAGCGACAAACTGAGTGGTGTGAGAAACCCAGGTGCGGATATCGTCGTAGCGCAGACCTTGGCGAAATTACACTACCAACTTCAGAGTTGTTAGTGGTGCTGGCGGAATTACAATTAGTAATGCCCGCATGGCGAAGCCTGGAATCTGGAAACCATTCTGCACGCCGCAGTTATTATTGATTATGAAAATGGTGAATTACAGAGATAATCTGGGTTTGGGTTACCAGTTGGAGATTCCGTAGTGAAAGCCGTAGTCAGCAGGAAACAATACCGTTGCCACGGATTTGGTGCTGAGTATGAGCATGGACAGTGCAGCTGATTTACCATCGAGCAACTCGGACTGACCGAAAAAGATAACGACTATCCTCGCTGCCGTTGCGTTTTTGCATAAATTTGAAAATGATTTTCTTTGTCTGGAGTTGGGCGACCCTGCAGAGTGCAGCCAACTGCTTGTACTGATATAACACATGGAGTGTTTGAAACGGACTGAGTCTCCCGGCCGAGCTAGAACATAATTCTTCCCCTTTGTAGTATTTTGCCAGTTACGAAAATCTAGGGGTACCGGTATAGGGAGATTGACGACGCCAGAGTCGGCGACAGTATTGACTGTATGGCGAAGTGGAAACGCCAGGAGATCGCGACCACAGTTGAGACTGCCAGCCGTTGGGGTCGGCGGGATAATTTTATCATTACAAGTCGGATCATTTGGATCACAATCGGGTTTCTTATCTGCATCCCAGGAGCAGAACCAAGAGAATTGACCCTCTTGCCACCTTTTTCCAGCAGCCTCCTCATTATCGGTCTGATTAGTACGCTGGGTATTTAAAAATATTCGCTTTTTGCCTCATTATAATCAGCATGATGATCAGATCGATTAACGTATCCCTTTTTCAGGTGGAACGTTTCTATTTCATCCAGAAATAATGAAATTTATGGGGACCATAACCTTGCCAATTGCTTGGTATGGTGGTTGATTTTTGAAACATATGGTCGATAAATACATATATATTATCAGCATCACCACAACCGGTGATAACCTGGGGATCACCCTTCCACGAAATATTGCCCCCTGTCCACTATTTATACTTATGCCAAATTTACCCTAGCCAATTATATGTAATCCTATTCACGTCGGTTTTGATTTCTTCTTTAGGTATTTTTAACCATTCTCCACCACCACCCAGTACCATTATCTTCACCATTGCGATTAAAAACTGTGTAGCAAGTTCCATCCGATGACTTAGGACATGCTCCTGCAGATTGAGAATCCCTCCTTGTTTTCCGCCAGGATTTTGTGGAGGATCGACGGCAAAACATTTTGCTGAAAATATAAATGCCCAGGCCAAAGTACCATAATTCGAGAATCTTTATGTAGTGCTTCTTGAAGTCATATATTCAAAATTAATTAGAAAATACCTTTTAAAGAGTATATAACCAAAAGCAGAATAAATCAAATGGGAAGGCGCCTGAAAAATTCCAGGCGCCAGGGAGTCAGGCTAAGAAGAGTAGCTGACAATATTACTGTCTCAATTTGATACCTTATAACGTTCTGCAAATAGTATGACTTTTGCATTTTCCTTTATCAACCCCGGGATGGGCATTTCTTTCAAAAAGTATCTCCCCCAAGTTCTTTGACGAGGTATGGTCCTCCATGTAATAACGCATAATCATTTTCGAGGCTTTTAAAGCACTGCTTCATTGATATAAAGCGTCATTTGTTCGGTGATTCGAGATTTTCTGACCTTCATAGCCGGGCTTTAATTCGAGCCTGACCATTTGCATTTACTCTTGTACCGTCAGATAATCTACAGGTTGCGTTAAACATTACCCCACCATACGCGCTACCATGTTTGTCATTATCGAACCATACAGAGTTAGCAAGGCAATATCCAGGTAGAGCACGGCGCCAGCATCCGGGTCGTTATCGAATTGAATCTTATGATCATGGATTAAGTATAGTCCACTTCCGTACATCTTCTTTTTCCAAACCTTCTTGCTGGGGAGCCTGGATCTGCGAACATGTATGCGTAGCTATTTTTCTGTTCTGGAGTAAGCTGCTTCAGTATCCATACTGAATCAAAAACTATTGTCGCTTCTCCCAGAACGGCTGAGTATCATAACGGCTATTGGTTATCGGATTGATTGCAGGCCAAGGATGATTCTCGGAAGTGGTCTTGGTGAAATAGATATCCCCGGCGACATATGTGCAGGATCCATCCGGTTCTGGCACTACAGGATAGTGTATCCTGTCATCAAAACTGGCCGTTTCGATTTCAAGCTCTGCGCCAAGATAACTCGGTGTCTTTGCAGCTTCATTCGGAAGCAACCAATCGCTCGACTTATACACTTCCTCCGGATACATTTTCGTTCCTTCATTCTGCGGCGGCTTCCATCGCTATTGATGAGCGTATTAACAATTTTTCTCATCTTCGATGTAGCCACCAGAGACACGGTGAAAATCGCGAGAATAAATTCCGCGATAGGTGGGGATGGCGTATTCAGCGCCGATCACTGCACCGTCACGCTGAATGACGACCTGACCATTCGAATCAACTTCGGTGTAGGTCTTGCCGTCGCTAAGCTGCAGTGCCGATCGAGGTTTCCTGTAGTGGTGTTTGCATCCGAAGATGCGTCGGTAGTTGCGGCGGATGTCGTGCCGGCAGTCTTACTGGAAAGCGCTGCGTTTACAACACCTGCATAAACCGTCTGTAGCGCCAAAATTGAGCGCGCCAAGCAGGGACAGTGATAGACGTTGCACTCATGCAAGTGCAACAACAGTTGCCAACGGTAACAAATTCTGCTTTTCATGTTACACTCCTTTCAAAAGAACCCTCGAGGGACCTTCCCGTAGTTGCCACGATTCTGACAATAGTTTTATAATTATAGTCAAGCATAAAGCTTGATGAATCTTGTGATTTCCATATTGAGGGTTTGCATGTATGATTTGTCTAACCATAGATCCGCGCTGAGACCTGCGCCTTTTTAATGTGGAGAGTTTGCGGAATTTAGGATAAAATAGAGCCATGCCAGAGTTACCGGAAGTTGAAACAATTCGTCGGGGTTAGATCAGTTTATTTTGCGAAAACACTGCAGACCAGTGCAGGGTTTTTGTGATAAATCTTTTATCGGCCCAAAAAGAGTTGATAGAGGGACAAGAAATTATTGCTATTCGCCGTTTTGGAAAAGCGTTGATTTTTGATTTTGCAAACGGGGTTTCGATGATGGTGCATCTGAGAATGACCGGACAGCTAATTTTTCCGGGCTTTTCGGCGAGAATCCGGCAAAAGATTATCGAGAGATGATTGAAGCTGGTGATTTTAAGACCTCGCTATGACGAAAAAGTTTTGCTGGCGGCCATCCGACGGATAGCTTCTTCTCGGAGCTACCAAACAAAACAGACTCGCGTATCGTTTACCCTCGAGAATGGGAACTTTATATTTTAACGACCAGCGAAAGTTTGGGTTTTGTAAGATTCTAGAGACTAGCGAGGGTGATGCAGGATGGTTTTGATAGAAACCAGCAAAGAACCTTGGCAAATGAGCGTGGCGGAGTTTTCTAAAAACCTGGCGCGGCACAAGAACTGGAGATAAAACCGACTATCCTCGATCAGACAGTGATTGCCGGACTTGGTAATATTTTACGCGGATGAGGGCACTGTTTTCAGGCTAAAATCCACCCGGAAAGATTGACCGGATCGCTGAGTGCAGCAGAGATTTCTGACTTATTGAGGCGGCAAAATCGGTGATACAAGCCTCGATTGATTCTGGCGGGAGTACGATGGCAACTTCACGTGAAGGCGGATGGCACGCGTGAGGGATTATCAGAAATTTGCACAGGTATTTCGCCGAGAAGGGAGCCTTGCAATCGCTGCGGAACGGAAATTATTAAAAATAAAAGGTGGCAGGTCGCGGTACGCATCTTTGCCCACATTGCCAAAAGAAGAATCTATGATTTATCTGATTGATGGAGACGATCGTAAAAAGCCGAATCGAAAGCTAAGGATTTTTTGGGTGAAAACTATGAAGTGATTGATGCAGAGAGTCTGGAAAAGGCAGATTTGGTGTCGATTTTCCAGGGTACGACGTTGTTTTTTGAAACGAGAAAAATCTTAATCAAGTTTGGGGCAAAAGAAAGAATATTCTGCAGAGCTGCCAAAATATCTTGAGACTGAACATAGGATTGTGATTTTTAGAACAGAAGATCGACATAGAGAAATGCTGTCTATAAGGAACTAGCTGCCATGTGAAGAAAAATCCTCAGCAGGTGAAGATTGATGAATTTAAGATTACTGAAGAGGTAGACAAATTCTTAACTTTTCGCGTGTTTGATATTGCCTTGACTGACGGAAGAGGGCGGTAAAAACTGCTGCGTAGAGGCTGAGGAGAATAATAGTCCGTATTTAACAGTGGGGTCCTGGACCAAGAAGGCAGTGGATTTACTGACGGCCAGACCAAATGGTGGACACGAGAAACGCATCGTGAAAGCTCGCGCGAAATTGATATGATGCTAAAACAAACTAGTTTTTCGAAAGAGCCTTGGCTTTTGCTGGAAACTTTTGCTGAGATTATCAGACAAAAATAGGGCGCTGCCCTATTTTAAGATTGACTAAAGCTTCTTGGCGACTATTTAAAGCTTTTTGGTAGTTGCTTTTTAGTGGTTGCCTTTTTTGCAGCGGTTTTTCTTAGCAGCTAGCTTCTTTGCAACAGCTTTTTCACAGTCTTTGGAGCTTCTTTAACTTCAGCTTTTTGCACTTAGCGATTTTAACTAAGTTTGCTTTGACGGCGAAGCGGTATTTTTCTTCAAAAAGACCCTTCTTTGCAGCTGTATATCATTCAGACTGAGCTTTTGAAAGATTTTTCAGGAGTTGGTCCAGCCTTGAAAGCTTTGAGACGGCCTTAATGAACTTTTTAATTTGTTGATTCTGCGCAGTGCGTTTGACTGCTTGGCGTGCTGCCTTTTTGCAGATTTGATAATCGGCATTAATTTAATTCCCTGTGATTTTTGATAATATTCTTTTGGCATAATACATGATATTCAAGATTGTAAAAGAAAACAGATTATTCGCTATAATGCTGAGTATGGATGTAATTGAATCACTTGTTTTAGGTTTTGACACAAGGTTTGACCGAGTTTATTCCAGTGTCTTCTTCCGGACATTTGGAACTTGTCCAAAAATTATTAGGCGCCGGGAGTCGCGCGGACGATTTTCATTTCTTTTTGGAGCTGATTAATTTCGAGCACTTTGTTTGCACTTTTTAATCTATTATCGTAAGGAAATTTTGAAGATTTTAAAACAGGTATTGTAAAACGTGATGTGCATATGGCGATGAATCTTTTGATCACTTCAATTCCTGCTGGTCTGATTGGCTAGTCTTATCAAAATTTATTGAGCAGCATAGCTTTCTTCTCGCTCTGACAACGATTGCAATCGCAATGGGCACCGTGGGGCTTTTTGATGATTTTCGTAAATCGCTTGCCACACAAATCCGAGACTGACGAAAAATAAATTACCTCATAAAAGGGCGCTTGTAATTGGCCTTGCGCAGGTATTTGCTTTGATCCCGGGTGTTTCTCGTTCTGGATCAACGATTATTGCCGGTCGTGTGATGGGAATGAACTCTGCTTCAGCTGCAAAATATTCCTTCCTTGCTTCTCTCCCAATCATGACGGCAGTGTCGGCAAAGTCACTGCTTTCAAGTTCAAGTCGCGCTTATATTGCTGCAAAACTGGCAGATGCTGCTACTTTCTAATTTGGTCGCTTTTATCTCTGGCCTCAATCGCTTTGAAGGTGGTGATGAAGTTTTTCAAGAAGGAAAAATTCAATCCCAGCCTTTGGCTACTACCGAGTTCTGCTCGCCTGTGTGCTGCTTGAGTATTGTAATCTTTGCACTAAAACTTGGATAAAAATTAACTGCGGTTTACACATGCTGGTCGTATGATTTTTGTATCAAAACCTAGCCGAAAGTCTCATATTCCTCGTCTTCAATGATCTGGATATGTGCATCCTCTAGCTGGTATTCATCAACGAAGGATGGAGAACTCATCATAAGGTCAATCCCAGAGGCCGTTCTTTGGGAAGGCCACGATATCGCGGATATTCTTTGTGTCGTTTAAGACCATGAAGATTCGCTCGACACCGAAGAGCGCAGCCAGCGTGTGGAGGTGCACCAAATTTGAAGGCATTGAGCATACCGCCAAAAGCGCTTTCTCGACGTATTCATGACCATAGCCAAGAATATCGAAGACTTTGTACATGATTTCAGGGTTGTGATTCCTGACGGCGCCAGAACAGATTTCATAGCCATTCATCACCATGTCGTACTGATCGGCGACGATGGCAAGTTTTTCTTCATCGGTTTCTGCAGCTTCAAGAGCAGCGAGACCGCCTTTTAGCATCGAGAATGGGTTGTGACCGAAGTCAATTTACGTTCGCCATCATTCCATTCGTAGAATGGGAAGTCGACAATCAGCAAAGCGCAACGATAGAGTCATCCTTCAGGTTAAAGTGATCAGCAAAAGCGATGCAGAAGTTGTCCGAGGATTTTTGTTCACCTTGGCGCGGTCATCAGAGCAGAAGAGACAGCATCACCGTCTTTAGCGCCAGTGGCTTCCTTGATTTTGGCAAGTTCTTTCAGGTTGCAAGAATTTAGCAATCGGACTTTTTCGGTACCATTTTCGTACATGATGTAAGCGAGACCGGAGCGCCAGCTTTCCTGGCTTTTTCGGTGAACTGGTCGATCTGAGGAACGAGTGAGCTGGCACCATTTTCAACACAGATAGCTTTAACACATGGACTCTGGAAGACTTTGAAGCTAGGTGTCTTTCAAGATTTCCGTAAAGCTCGATCATTTCCATGCCGTAGCGAAGGTCTGGTTTATCGACACCGTATTTTTCCATTGATTCCTGGTATGAAATGCGTGGGATTTCTTCAGAGAAAAGTTTTTGCCAGCAAAGTCGGTGACGAGAGACTTGATGAGTGGCTCGACAGTCTGTCTGACAGTTTCACCCATTATCAACGAAGGACATCTCACAGTCTAGTTGATAAAAAGTCACCATAAAGACGGTCGGCAGTGGGTCCTCATCACGGAAACATGGAGCAATCTGATAATAACGTGGCAGACCACCAACCGCGAGGAGCTGTTTGAACTGCTGAGGAGCTTGAGGAAGTGCATAGAAGAGACCTGGTTTTCAGACGGGATGGCACGAGAGTCACGAGCACCTTCAGGGCTGGAGTTAGCGAGAATTGGCGTGGTGACCTCGATAAAGTCGTGCTGGTCCATGTAATTTCGAGATATGAGATAAAACCTGGCGCAGCGCTCAAGGTCTTTTGCATGCTTGGACGACGCAAATCAGAGATAACGATACTTTGCAGGCGAAGCTCCTCGCTGGATTCAGGACCATCGTCGTGAGTATTGACTGGAGGAGTGTCGGAGCGGTTTAAGAGTTCAATACTTTCGACTACGAGTTCAATGTCGCCAGTCTCGATGTTTGGGTTTTTGAGATCAGCGGCGCGCTCGCGGATGAGGCCAGTTGCGGAGATAACAAACTCATCGCGCAAAGATTCGGCGAGGTGAAAGCCTGATTATTTTCTGGGTGATGACTAGCTGAATAATTTCCCTGATGGTCGCGTAAATCGATAAAAATAGAGGCCACCATGGTCACGGCGAATTAACCCAACCAGCAACAGTTACGGTTTGATTTAATTTCGTTTTCAATTCTCCAGACAATATTCTCATATAATACCACATCTTAGAGAATAGGGGAAACCAAAAGTATTGCTACTGGTCAGTGAGATAGAAATCACAAAAATATCACCTATTGAGGGTTAGGATTACAAAAAAATATCACCCGTTTAGGTTAGGATCACAAAAATATCACCTTTTTGGGGTGATATTTTCCATGTATTAATAATCGTGCTTGAAGATTTGCGTTTTTAGCTCTCAGGCCGAATCTTCAAAGGAAGTTTGACCCTTCTAATTAGTAAATAATGAACTCTTGCCATGGGGCAGGAGGAATTTTTCGACTTTTGCGCGAAGATTCACGTTTAAGTCTACGCATAAGTAAAATTCTTACTCCGTTTAATTCTATTGCTCGCGACCGACCCACCTCGTAAGTCAAAAATACTCTAGAATGACTTGTGGAAAAGAGCAATACCTGAGATTTTACAGAAACATTAAAAATGCAAAGCTTTACAGGGTGGGGCTAGACCGATATTTATAGTAAATGTCCCATTTTTACAGATACAGCTTATACTTATTGCATTATTCTAGTTTTTGATATGGTAACTCTTTACAATACCAGTTGTTTTATGTTATAATATGGGATATGGAAGAAATTAATTTGAGAGATCTTTTTGGCTTATTTTTAAGAAGCATTTGATCTTGTTTGTAACTTTGTAGTGCTCGTTGTCGCTGGCGGTACTTTTTATACTATTTTTGTGCAGAAAACCCAGAATATAAGGCTCAGGCAACCGTAATTTTGAGCTCGGATACGATCAAAAAAATACCGTGCAAAATGAAATTAACGCCAACAAAAACTTGATTGATACTTATACCGAGGGTGGTAAAATCCCACCGCGTGCTGGACCGCGTGAAGCGTGAGATGTTGATTGACGACTCTTATGAGACAGCTAGTGAAAAAGATTAATGTTTCTTCCCTTAAAGATACCGAGATTATTAGTATTTCCGTGGTGGATGCCAACCATTACCATGCTTTTTGAACTTGCAAACAGTATTGCTGAGGTATTTGCTTCGAAATTAGGCAATTTATAACGATAAAAGCGTCAACGTGCTGGACCGCGCGGTCGAGCCACAGAAGCCATACAATGTGGATGTGGTGAAACAAGAGGCAATTTATCTTGCTGCTGGCGTGGTGCTCGCTACTGCAATTATCTTCCTCATGTTCTATTTTGATCGTACGATTAAAAACTACTGAACAGATTGAGCAATTATTTAAACTCCCAATTTTTGGTAAGGTGCGAAAAGTTAGAGACTGAAAAGCAGAAGGAAAAACGCAAAAAGAAAGCTGAAAACGTGCTAAGAAAGAAGTCAAACAGGCTATGAAGCTTGAGAAGCAGCAAGAAAAAGCTGGCAAAGAAACTTGCACGCGAGGAAGCAAAAAGAAGGCCTCAGACCTTGAAGCTGAAGAAACCGGATCGGAAGAATCTGACGAGGACAGAGAGTGAGACAGAAGAAAAACTGAAGAAGCTCCAGTGAAAAAGTGGTGGAGATTAAGGCAGTTGGTGAGGAAGATTATTGCTGAAGAGAGGCGCTTCAGGAGAAATTAGCAGCTGAAAAAGAGGCTGAAGAAGCCGAGATCTGACGAGACTGAGGCCGACGAGATCGATGAGATTCTGAGCTTGTTCTTCGCGACAATCCGAAATCAAAGGTGAGTGAGGAGTTTCCAGTACGATTCGTACCAGTCTTTACTTCTCTTTTGAATAATAAGAAGTCAAATACTGTGTTAATTACCAGCTCAACGCCAAACGAAGGTAAGAGTTTCATCGCGTCAAACCTCGCCGTGGCTTTTGCTAAAGACTCAGAAGAAAGTACTTTTGATCGACTGTGACATGCGTCTTGGTCGTCAACATGAAATCTTTGCTCTCTCAAACAAGGCTGGTCTTTCCAACTTGCTGGCTGAGAATGAGGCTAAGACATATGAAAAAAATATGTACAGAAAACTACCGTGAAGAATTTGAATGTGATTACGCGTGGTGTGGTGCCCCAAACCCAAGTGAATTGCTGAACTCCAGCGACATGGAAGAATTGCTGAACGAGGGCGAAAGAAAAATATGATTACATCATTCTTGACGGCACTCCACTTGACGGACTTTCAGACTCTTTGATTCTGGCCAAGAAAACCGACCGCACCGTGAGTTGTCTGTTCTGCAAATATCACCACGATTGAAGACTTGCAGAATTCAAAGAAGGCGCTTGAAGCGATTGACGTGAAGGTTTCCGGCGTTGTATTGAACCGTACCGTAGATGAACGTCGCGGCGACTACTACAACAAATACTACAGCTACTAGTTTGATACGGGTGGGGATATAATTAGATTATGATTGATTTACACTTACATATCCTGCCTGGCATTGACGATGGCAGCCGCTCGATCTAAAGAGTGTCGAGATGGCGAAGAAAACTAGTTGCGCTAGGGTTTTCGCGGATGTTTCTGTACGTCACATTTCATTGCCGATAGTGAACAAGCGGCCGATAATCAGAAGAAAAAGTTGCTCCGTGAGAAATTACAGAAGGAGCTTGATCAGGGCCGGCGTGAAGTTTATTTTACTGCCTGGTAATGAAATCTATATCGATCCAAAAATGGTTGATCACCTGGTGGCAAAAAATCATCTACACTCGGTGGGGATTTTTGAAGATAAGAAAGGTGTGCGTTATCAGATTCTGTTTGAGCTGCCGTTTTTATGCGGAAGTACCGTTTTTGCGTGACATGCAGTTTTTGAACTGAAGGCACGTGGAATTATACCGATTTTGGCACATCAGAGCGTTATTTATTCTTGACAAAAATCCAGATGCCCGCAGTGGACCTAGTTAAACTGGGGTAAAGGTGCAGGGAATTTTTGGGAGCATCGTCGGACAGTATGGTGGCAAAGGCAAAAAGACATTAAAGATCTTATTGAAGCGACATCTAATTTCCCTATCTTGGCACGGATATTCACCGTGCAGAACGAGTTCCCTGTTTTTGAAAGTTGAGAAAGCACAGAAAAAGATTTTGAAATACACTGGCGAAGAGTACTATCGCAAGATGATTAAGAACGGCGAAGAATTAGCCGGGTTCTGAGTTTAATTAAGAATAGTGAAGAACTAGCCAGGTTCTGACTTTTTGTTAAGAACGGCGAAGAGTGTGAGGTTCTCTTTTTGGTTAAGAGTGGCGAAGAGCTAGTTGGCTTCTGAGTTTTTGGACAGCGAGGACGACGAGACAGCCAAAAAGTGGCGCCAAGTGTGTCGACTAAGACATCAAAAGACTGTCCGGTGCGGCCAGGAACAAAAAGCTGATGAAATTCATCGGTTGCAAGCATAGGGCGCTAAATAGAAATCAGCTAGGGACAGAGCTTTGGCGATTGTTTTTGGCTGAGTGATGATTTAGTGGTTGTTTTTATTTGAGTGATGTTTTTAGATTAAGGTAGAGAGGAGACCTAAAAATGGCGTATTCAGTAAAATGGGCGGTTTTACGGACGAAGAAGATGAGGTTTTGAGATCAAAGCTGACGTAGACGTGCCAGTTTTAAGATCTGGTACGAGGTCCGAAATTGATTAACAAAGAAATTACTTTGCGCGTTTGAAGAGTCTGGACCGAAAGACGACATGGCAAAAATAAAAAGCATTTGAAAAATCAGGAGCGCCAAAAGAATGGTTGCGGTTTTTGAATGACTTTTTGGTGTATTTTTTGAGGTCATGTTTGCGATAAGATTTTTTTAGATTATTTTTAGATTATTTTTAGATTATTTTTAGATTAATTTTAGATTATTTTTATGATTAGTTTTTCGATATTATGAGATCTTGATATTTAGTTTTTGGAGATATTCCTGGAGTTTGGCCTGGCGCGGTCGACAGAATCTTGGTATGGGTGCCAGACAAAGTGCTTTGGCTCAGGATAGTGAAGGTGGAAGTGATGTCAGCCTTGCCATCGACGTCGATTAATTCGGTTTGCCAGCTGGCGAGCGTGGTAAAGCTGGCGCTGGACGAGATATTTGAGATTGTCGCTAGTGAAGTTGGTCTGAGATGATTCTTGGCGATGGAGGCAAAAATCTGATCAATGCGGTTGAGGTCATTTGGACTGGTTTTGTAATTTGTGAAGCATTGCGGAAAGAATTTTTTTCCCTGATTGCGGCACGTTCGCGGTCACCACCAGCCCAACTAATCGAAACGCGTTCCCTAGCAAAAATCGAGAGCCTGATCGCCGTTTAGATGGTATGTGCCTGGCTCATAATGGCGCCTGCCGTGATAGGTATTGACGATATATGGAATCGTGAGTCGACGCCGCCAAGCTGGTCAATCACAGAAGAAGTAGCGTCCAAAAATTAATGCGGGCATAGTAGTGAATTTGATGCCATAGAAGTTTTCGAGTATGAATCGATTCGTTTACACCATAGAGGCCCGGCATGCGTGAGTTTATCGAGCTTGCCGTTCATAGCGAGCGGGACATAAAAATCGCGAGGGGTATTAAGGATGAGGGTTTTTATGTTTTTTGGGATTGAAGACCATGATGAGATTAACATCAGAGCGGGCAGCAAACGGCAGGGTGTGGTCGCGGTTGTCGATCTGCCGCTGATATAGACCGTGAACGGAGAGTCGAGGCGAGTCATTTTTGGTGACCTCAACTGTCTTTGGTGTGACGGCAAGTTCAATATCCTGCAAAACATGAAGTTTGGCAAAGATTTCCTGATTGTTTTCTTTGAGAGATTCAAGATAGGACTCGCCTATCAACATGGTTTTTAGGTTGCCGGAATTCACGGAGGCTTTATTAATGTAGGGCTGAGTGGTTAAGGTGAGAAGATTTTCATAATGCACAAGATCGGAAGCGGAGAGTGCGCGCGAGGAGACCAGAACAGGTGGATTGATCGTTTTGCAAAGTATTGTTCTACCGTTTTAAGATATGGGTCACTTTCGAGCAATCCGGATAAGTAATTTCTCCAGAACCAGTTTTTGCAAGTTCGGAATCGGCGAGGGTGACGAGGCTGTATTTTTCGTGATAATTGGCTGAGTGCCGAATTGTGAAAAATAGTCATTGTATTTATAAAAACAAAGCTGAGCGCGAGATTGATGATGGTGTCGAGGATTAAAAGAATGACGACAAAAACATAGCGTTTACTGAGAGTAATGAGGAGGGCGAGGATAAGAAGAACCCCGATGGCAGAAAGCCAGAAGACGGATTGGCAGGAGCTGGGCCACTGGTGTAAAAAGTAGAGGCCGAGCAGGTCGAGAGAAGGGCGAGCAGCTGAAAAAGAGTGCGGATGGGAGTGGATTTTTCTTTTTGGATTTTTTCTTGTTTCATAGAGTAATTATACATCTTTTGAGGCTTTAGAAGCGATTTTAAAGAGAACTAGGTAGACTCCTGGTGGCAATATAACAAATAACCGCGGTGAAGTACGTCCGGGCGCTGGGTTTGAGGGTGGTGGTGTAATATAATATTATGGAAGAAAATATTTATAGAGTGGAACAAAGAAAATCAGAGTGATCAGATTTGGTGGGGGCAGTCTATTATGGTATTTCAGAAGACGATATCAAATCTGGAAGAGTTTCTAATAGCGATCTCAATGACACTACAGGTTTTGGCGATCATGTGTTTTCCTTTGATAAAGAGAAAGCATACTGGCTTTTCGAGATTATCCATGGGCTTTAAATCAGCATGAAAAGGAGATTTTTGACAAAGAAAAACCCCTATTGGAAAGAATTCTTTAAGGATAGGCAGTAGTTTTTAGCGTTAATGTCAAAAATAAAAGTACTTTTTGTCTGTATATTTTACTAACTAATCAGTAAATTTACGTCCGAAAATACCCTACAAGTGATTCTCAGAACTTCAGTGTCAGTGCTAAAATGCGTAAAGAGGTCATTCACTAGGTTTTGGTCCTAGGACAAGAGGACCTCTTTTTATCGAAAATGCCGCTAGTGTCATTCGAGAGTTTTGATCAATTTTTCCGCTTGGCGAAAAATGATCAGATTATGTTGTAATATATTAACCGTAGGTTTTCCTACATCTTTTTATTATATGTATTTTTTCGTTATCTACAGTTTTAATGATCCAGTATTATAGGAGCCAGTATTCCCGGTTCCCTAGCCGCGAGGACTTCTCCCAGTCGCAGCCCATGCAATACTCTGGTTGAGTAGATAATATCGGAAAAAGAGTAAAGCTACAAGTGCTCAGAGCTAGAAGATTACATTTATCTTATAATTTTTATAGACACTAAAAATCCACCATGAATTCAGTTGATTTTATTTACAAAATCCAAGTATAATACTGGTGAGAGCGAGAGAACTTAATTAATAATAATGTGGAGGAATTAAATGTCAGCTGAGATTAGTATTTTTGATGATATTCGTCACGATGACATGAGTCGTGAGTTTTGGAGTGCAAAGGGCTGCAGAAGATTCTGGGGTATGCCAGTTGGGATAAATTTCAGAATGCTATCAATAGAGCCAAGAAATCTTTTGAAACAAGCAAAAATAACAAAATATTACAACATAAACGATCATTTTTGCCAAGCAGGGAAAAATGATACGGACAGGAAAAAGTGCAGAACGTACTGTTGTGGATTTCGAGCTATCTAAGTACGCCTGTTATCTTATAGCCCAAAATGGCGATCCAGACAAACCAGAAATCGCACTAAGCACAAGCGTATTTTAATATTCAGACTTTTAGGCAGGAACAATTTCCAGTCGATGTCTGATGAAGAGAAAAGATTACATGTACGCACGCAAGTTATTGACAATAATAAGACGCTGTTCGACTCTGCAAAATCTAGTGGCGTATGGAATTTTTGGAAAAATTTAATGATGCAGGGGTATCGTGGACTCTACGGTATGAATGCTAAGGAGCTTGCTTTTAAAAAGAATCTTGGAAAAAGATAAGATCCTTGATAGGGCTGGAACAACCGAACTAGCAGCGAATCTCTTCCGCATCACTCAAACAAATGACAAGCTCCAAAAGTGAACTGGCAAGTGGTAAAAACAATTGGAGAACAAAAAGCAGATTCAATACATTTTTATGATCGGCGGGAAGGTGAGACAGACCATAAAAGATATTGGCGGCACAATGCCAGAGAATCTTCCGCCAGAGGTTCATATTAAGGAAATTGAGAAGAAGGTTAGTAGAAAACTTGGGGGAGGAGAGTCTGGACATGAAAAACTTAGTGAGTCTACTAAATAGTTTAATAAGATATTCTGGAAAAAAAGCGATGGTATCAAGGTAATAATTTTAAAGCTACAACTACTGGTGGAAATTAATAGAATAAAGAGACCCTAAATCCAAGCCGAAGCTCAGAGTCGAAGGGTCTCTAGTATTAATATACTAGTATAGACTTTATTACGCGTCAAGATGAAGCTAGGCAATATGGTTTTTCTACAAAAACATCCCTCAGAGGACTAATTACCTCTTAAATGGAGGGATGTTTATAGCTGATTATATCATAGATTGCTTTTTACACATATAGGTAATCTGGATTATTTTTTGGTATAAAAAAATACCACGGCGAAGCGTGGCTACACTGACAGAGTTATCTAGAATCTCCGCCAGGGCTTGAGCATATATATTATCATGATTTAGTAAAAATAAAACCTCCTAGTCCCAGAAACATATCGGGGGAGGTTTTAATGTCTATATATTATCACTAGAAAACATGAGTGTCAACTGGGCCGCATGTTAATATTCGTAACGACTAGAGCGCAGTCACAAATGCAAGGAATCCGAGCACGACACCGGCGAGGTTTGGGACAATGAGGATGTAGTCCTTTTTTGGCTCCTTGGTCCAGCCATAAATAACCCAGATGAGACATGACATTGAAGCGGTGAGTGGCTGCCACGGTTGGGCCTTATTGCCGGCGAGATTAGCGAGGATTTGTGGGATGTAGGTTATGAAGACGAAGACTCCTATAAAAGCTCCGACTGACCCGACAATAGTGTTGATTTTTTGTTTGTTCATGATGTTTTTCCTTTTTGTGGTTTGTGTGGTATTTTACCATAAATTTCTTTTAATTAAACAATTAACGTTTTATAGACTAGTCTAGATTATTGAGGAACTGGATTATTTCTTCTCTTTCTTTCTTTAGCATTGTATCAGTAATATCTATTGCTGGCTGAAACAGATTCATATTTCCCTCAAAGTGATTAAATTCATTAAGTAGAGTCTTTTTAGTAGTAAGCTCAACCCTCTTTTTGTATCGTATTCGCATTTTTCTCTGGAAAAGCCTTATCAATTATCACGCCCAATTGTAATGGTGAAGAGGGGTCTATATCAATACCATACTTATCTATTAATCCTTTTCTCGACAGTTAGTCTTAAATATAAGTATGTTAAGGTGTGAATCAATGTACGATTAAGGATTGGATATTTCTCTTTATCGACTATTTCAGCTTTACTGTCTATTTTTATTTTTTTAGGATATCATTCACAGAGATTATTGTTGATTCAAAATTTTTATTTCCAAACAGTTTGTTATATATGTCAGAAATATCAACTTCTTGTTTTATATCCATGCATTAAACTAGTTAGATTCTGTTTTACAATAAGTATCATCAATAAAAGATGCATATCCTCGCATAAAAGGAATTAATGCTAACTGAAATAAATATTTATCTTTAACAGAATCAATATCATTATGCTTCCCGTGAAAAGATTTTTCCCTTAAAAAGTCTAATAGCTCAGTGATATCAATAGTCATCCTACTCTCTTGCTTATTCAAGCGAATGAAGCCATTAACGCCACCTTCAGTATTATTAAATAGATATAGGTTATAACAATTTTTATATTGTCCGTCTAGAAGTCTAAAGTAAGTCTGTATTATGAGTTAGTATAATTCTTTTTGCTCGCTAATATCTTTACGACTGCGTATACAATTTTATTTTTATAGATTGAATCAAAAGCTTGAAATTGGGTCGTCTAAAATCACGATTGGTTTTTAGTGATTTTTGCTTTAGAAACTCAAGGTTAATGATAAAAATTTTGTTCCCCAGTACTTAATGGAAGAGTATTACGAGTCGCGTCCTATGAATTCACTATTATCAAAGTGTGATTTTAATATATGTCATCCTCTCTCTCGATGTGAGTTTCTTATTCATACTGTAATTTATGATACTTTGGATAAACAATACATCCTCTTCTGAAATTTCTATTTTTTCATTTATTAGTTTTCAGTATATTTATCATACCTATCTTTAATTTGTGAATTCTTATATATCTCTACAAAATCAACAATAATATTACTACAGATAATTTCCTTATATGCTTTTATTGCAGTATTTAGACTTTTTACTGATTCAATATTGTTGGTTTCAATGGCATTAAATATGCTCTCCTTCATAAAAATGGATCATCAACTGAAGTCTACGATTTATTTCTTCAACTATTTCCCCTCATCTGATCATCTAGTTTACTTAAAATATCATCTCTGCTTTTTGTCTTTTTCTCTATGAGAGCTTCCGAGTCTATATTGTCGGTATCACATACAATACACTGGCTTCTATTCTTGAATTTATTGAGAATACTTAAGGCATCCTCATTTTCTTCAACTTTTCCTAACGCGAGGATTGCAAATGATTTCATCTAACTTTAGCATTTCTATTTTTCTCTATGACGGAATCTTTACTACCAAAAATCATTGATAATAAAGTAAAACTTATCTTCTTCATAGCCTTGGGCATGTTTTTGTTTTGTATTCTTCAAAAGTACCCTTTATATAGTTATCTACGCCAAATTTACTGCCCTTGTGACTGCCTATTTACCAAATCCTTAACTAGCGAGCTAAAAACCTTCCAGCTGGGATGTCAATCCAGCCAATTATTTGTCTTTCGTCGTCGTAATTTTTATATTTATCTCTTAATATCTCCGTACTCTTTTGTATATTTGACTATATTCATTTTTGAATTTGCTCATACAATTCAGTCTCTTGTTTAATTTTATCACCAAGCAAAAGTCCTCCACCTTACCCTGGATAATATTACGATTGTTTTGATCTTGAATTACAAAAATTGCGAACCATCACTATATTTTGTGTTATTAAATTGATATTTAATAGAGTTTCTTTTTCTCCCAAAAATAGCTCGGATTAGGCTCGTTTTACCTGTACCGTTTTGGCCCATATACTACTGCTATATTTTGAGCGAAGAAACTCTATTGTATTATTCTCTACAAGTTTTTCATATTCCGGAACAAAAATATGCTTATTTTCTATTTTTATTAATTCTATTGTCTGTTTATCTTGTGTTTGCCATCTTTTTATCTTCCATTAATTTTAGATACCTCTTTAATATTCCGATATTAGTGAATATGTAAGGACAATAAATACTATACTAGTAAGTGTTATCTTAAGTCCCTTGAACTCCAAGTAAATTTTACTAATACTACACAAATCGATGCTACTATTGCGCATTTTTATTATTAGCACAAAATTGATAGAAAAACTTTTTATAATCAATAGTTTTCCTGGTAGCAATAATCTGGTAAAAACATCACTGAAGCCTCTGCGGCAATTGTCCCGATACAGGCACCAATTGCCCCTAAAACTCTTTATGAAAGCTAGATTCAGAATCAGATTCACAACTGCTCCCACTATCGTTGAGGTGACATAAATCTTGTCTTTTTCATTAGGAATTAAATAGTTTGTTCTGATTACGTTAGCAACCGTGGCGAAAAATTATAGTAGACGATAACAACATAAGGATATCACCACTTTTTCAAAGCCTGGACCCAAAATATATAGAAGTAAAGTCTTTTGCTATTACAAATAACATAAAAAGCCATTGGGATCATAATCAGAAAACATACCTGAAACATTCTATATAGAATATCATTCTTTTGTCACTCATGAGTCGACTGATCTGCTTGTAGACGCAAACGGAGAGCATAACCGTTCCTATTGCTGTAGAGATTCCAATTGGAATATTTATTATCTTCTCAGCATTCTCATAATAACCAAGTTCAGTAGTCGAAACGATGCCTCCGATCATTGTTTTATCCATAACTCGATAGATACTGTAGGCAATCACTGGAATAAATAATACTAGGGCATTTTTGTAAAGTGGAGCTTAATCGACTTAGGAATATTTAAGGATAGAAATTAATATGTTTATGTAATATAGCAACTAGATATAACTGACTCAGTAATGTACTTCCAGCCACTGATTATGGTGTAAATAAGAATCGAATCTGGAGCTTTTGACTAACATAAAAATCAGAAGCGTTGACAATAGCTTTAATGATTGCATTTCTGGTAACTGTAATATCAAATTTTTCGATACTAAAGAAAAACCAATTAATGTCGACTACTGCAGAAATAAAGGAATAAATTATGTATTAATAATATAGTATGATGTGTACTTAAGAGTACTACTGATACTAGGTTATATACGATTAATGAAATTAGTCAAGGAATAACTGCAACCCATATATGGAAGAAAAAGTTTCTCCTAGTACATCTTTCTCGCTTTTGCCTTCGATATTTTTCTTACGCTATAATTATTTTATTCCTAGGAGCGTAAACATCATAAAGTAATAGACAATAGAGTACGTATACGAATATTCACCAATCTGTGTTGCAAAGTACGAGAGAGGTACGAGGTCCAGTATGAACGGAATAATATACAGTAGAATCTGGTAGATAATATTATATATAAGATTCTTACTTAGATTTTTCATTTTTCCCTCTATTTGAGATAAAGCTACTTTTTAAGAAGTCTATAGATTTTTCTTCTCTTCCTCCAGTGTTTTTATCAAACTCGACATAATCAGGTTTTTGCTAGGTAATCAAAATTTTTCATTAAATTTATACTCGATAAGATGTTTGCCTAGTTTTAATTTATCTACTAGAGTAATCACACGATCATCAGTGCCGTACATTCCACCAGTTTTAAGAACAAAGAATTTTTATGATACAAACTTGAAAAATTGTGCCATGAAAAGAAGTAGTAAATACTAATGTTGCATTCTTAATTAGGTTAAATATGTGGACGGATCCTCATAATCTAGCAATTGAAATCCATACTTCCAAACATTTTTACATAATATGGTTTAGCACTCCAAGTAATAACAGGGAGGTTATATTTCTTACTTACCTGTTTTGACAAATTTACAGATGTCTAAGTTAAAACCTGGACTATAGAAAAATATATTTTTTCTGGTAACTTCATATTCTCACGCTCTAGCCTTTGATATTCATCTATAAGCAATAGCAATATTGGATCTAGAACAACTTTGGCGTCTCTTCCGCTAATTTCTTTAATCCATTTCTGTCCATTATTTTCCTAACTGATGAGGTAATCAAAACCGTTTAGAAAATCATTGTATTTTGTAATCCTGCTTGGATCATATTTAACAGGATTTTTGCTCGAAGCTTGGCGCGTATGCTATTTTTAATCCGCTCTAGAACCCATGGCAAAAATATACATCATTATAGTCTTCAATTGTCACGATTCCATATTTGATCACTACCTGCAATAACTGCATCATATTTTTAATTTACGAACTTGTGCTTCAGTTTTGGATATCCTGAGAATTTAGACTCATATATTTCTGTTTAAATTCTTGATATTTTCTATTATTGCGATCCAACCTCTTTTTATGTGGTAAGAGGAGGATATTTTTAATAACGTTTTTGGGCTATTCCATGGAAACAGAGACTTATATAATTGCTGCTGTCCTTCTGAACTATAGTTGATAATTTCTGAATTAAATCCGATAGAGTCAACAATTCTATTCATGGCAAAAGATTCCAGCATAGAGCCACAATTATTCGAGGTTATGAAATGTAATTATCCCGATTTTTTTATTTTTTCATACTTCTATAAACCTTTCCTTTTTATTCCTTATTCTTCCTAATGACAGTCTAAGACTCATGAATATATAGATAAGATTATATCTTTTTCTTGAAATAGATACACTACTATCTTTTTCACTCCGCTAAACATACTTAGGTGTGGATCATAATAATCTACATCGATCTTCTTATAAAAGGATATTGCCTCATCAATATTATTTGAATAAGAAATCCTAGTTAGTAATGACAATACAGCCCTACTTTTTTTCATTTTTGAATAGGTTGAATCATTTCTTCTTGTGGGGCATGTGATTTAATCAATATTTTTCCAATTTTTGTAAAATTTTTTTATCAGACTCGATGATTTTTTTGATTAAAATGCCTAGTTGCCGAGTTATTGTTTTGTCTATAATTATAGAAACCCATTTTATATGATTCTATAGCATAACTATTTTGAATTACTTCAAGATTAAATAACATATCCTCGCCCATCAAGATGTCTTTCTCGAAAAGTATTTTTATGCTTTACTAGAAATTGCCTATTATATACTTTCGACCAGGGACCAGATAAATACATTGATGATTGCAATGTTTGGGTGAGTCAGTATATCAGTAGTCTCTATATCATAGTTGCTAAAGATAATGAATGAAGATCTACTATTTTCCACAAAGCTCACAACTTTACTAAAATTGCTGTTTACAGTATCGTCCGCATCGATAAAGGTAACCCATTCTCCTTTTTTGCTAGACTAATTCCAAAATTACGGGCAGCGGAAACACCTTGATTTTTGGTTGTATGGATTTTTATATTCTTATGCTGATTATAGCTTTTCAAGGATTTTTAATGTATTATCAGTTGATCCATCATTAATGACTATTATTTTCAGTTTTAGAGATTCTTTTACTATTTTGAAGAATAGAATCTAGACATTGTTTTATATACCGTTCAGCATTATACGCTGGGATGATGATTGAAAACTTAGGCATGTTTTAGCTCCTTGAGTTGTTTTTCGGATGATTCTATACATCAAAAATACTACATATGGAGAATATGGGATGACGAAAATATATTTTAGACAATAGTGAAGTCCAGGTATTCTAATTTCATTTTTAGTATTTGCCTAAAAAGCTTATCCTGTTTTATTTTAATATATTCTTCTCTATTATCTATTTTTTGCGATTTGGTTTTCGTATATTTCGAAACCTAGCCTCATAGGGCTTTTTCATCATCATTATTCCAAGCTCCGTCTAAAAGATTTTTCTAATCTCAAATACCTTTGATGCGTCCTTAATGTTTCTTAGCATGTTGGCAGGAGTTATTGGAAGCTGACTCCATATTATTTCTATAAAAATAAAACGTGTCTTTATACTCAATGACTTCCTTAACTTTACATTTTTCAGGTAATCTAGAAACACTGAGATCTTCCATAAAAATGAATATCTTCCCTAAATCTGATTGATTTTAATATTTTTGGAATCATAAAAAAATAAGAAACTGAAAATCCGTCGATTTGGCATAATACTAGTCCGTATAAAAATTCCCTAGTTATTTTTACTGACTGACTTCCTCACTTGAGCCTTATTTGAAAGTTGATCCACAACCTCGCATTTTGTTAATATACTTTCATTAAACCTAGGTATATTTTTAGCAATGAAATCATCTGAGATTGTATCGTCCGCATCGATAAAGGTAACCCATTCTCCTTTTGCTAGACTAATTCCAAAATTACGGGCAGCGGAAACACCTTGATTTTTGGTTGTATGGATTTTTATATTCTTATGCTGATTATAGCTTTTCAAGGATTTTTAATGTATTATCAGTTGATCCATCATTAATGACTATTATTTCAGTTTTTAGAGAGATTCTTTACTATTTTGAAGAATAGAATCTAGACATTGTTTTATATACCGTTCAGCATTATACGCTGGGATGATGATTGAAAACTTAGGCATGTTTTAGCTCCTTGAGTTGTTTTCGGATGATTCTATACATCAAAAATACTACATATGGAGAATATAGGATGACGAAAAATATATTTTTAGACAATAGTGAAGTCTCAGGTATTCTAATTTCATTTTTTAGTATTTGCCTAAAAAGCTTATCCTGTTTTATTTTTAATATATTCTTCTCTATTATCTATTTTTTGCGATTTGGTTTTCGTATATTCGAAACCTAGCCTTACATAGGGCTTTTTCATCATCATTATTCCAAGCTCCGTCTAAAAGATTTTTCTAATCTCAAATACCTTTGATGCGTCCTTAATGTTTCTTAGCATGTTGGCGGAGTTATTGGAAGCTGACTCCATATTATTTCTATAAAAATAAAACGTGTCTTTATACTCAATGACTTCCCTAGCTTTACATTTTCAGGTAATCTATAGAAACACTGAATCTTCCATAAAATGAATATCTTCCTAAATCTGATTGATTTTTAATATTTTTGGAATCATAAAAATAAGAAACTGAAAAATCCGTCGATTTGGCATAATACTAGTCCGTATAAAAATTCCTAGTTATTTTTACTGACTGACTTCCTCACTTGAGCCTTATTTGAAAAGTTGATCCACAACCTCGCATTTTGTTAATATACTTTCATTAAACCTAGGTATATTTTTAGCAATGAAATCATCTGAGATTGTATCGTCCGCATCGATAAAAGGTAACCCATTCTCCTTTTGCTAGACTAATTCCAAAATTACGGGCAGCGGAAACACCTTGATTTTTTTGGTTGTATGGATTTTTTTATATTCTTATGCTGATTATAGCTTTCAAGGATTTTTAATGTATTATCAGTTGATCCATCATTAATGACTATTATTTCAGTTTTTGAGAGAGATTCTTTACTATTTTGAAGAATAGAATCTAGACATTGTTTTATATACCGTTCAGCATTATACGCTGGGATGATGATTGAAAAACTTAGGCATGTTTTTAGCTCATAGTACAAAATGGATATAATACAAACAGATTGCATATAATATTCGTTAATGAGTTCTCAAAGACCCCTATAAAGTAATATAGACACGATAATTATCAGAAGCTCCATTTGCTTATCGTCCATTACAGAATTAAAGAGTTTTTTTATAAATACTGTAATAAAAATAATAAATTAAAACTCCGTATCCTAATAAGACATAGATGTATGAGTTGTCTAAAATTGTATTTTCTGGAATATTTTTCCAAGCAGTGAAAGACCCGTACTGTCAAAAGCTAATTTTTGATAAAAAAATTCTATTACTCATTATTTCATTATCAATATTGACTATTACGGGAGAAGTAGTGTATGAAAATACCATTATTATACTTATTGATGAAAAAAATTATAAATAATAAATTTTTCTAAATATGATTTTATTTAAGAAGTTTTTCATTAACTTTATTTTTTAGAAGCGAAAATCACTAGATAAAAATAATCACATATAAAAGGCCGTGAATTTGGAACTAGGTAGATGAAAGCTGCAAACATAATAGATAATATTATTTTCAAAGGCATTTCTTTCTTTTTCCATATAAATATGTAATTTCGAGAAAAATTATTATCAGAATTAATCCTAGGGTATTTGGATGCCTAAACCCCCATGAGTTTCTCAATATTTCACCCTTACCGAAGTGAAGCTCGTATTTATAATGCCGGAAAAATAAAAGCAATATAACGCTTATTAAGATAAATGTTTTTATAAATAGGTCAGTTCTTATAATAGTCTTAAATCTGATTCCGTCTGCTGACAATATAACAAGACCTGTCTTTAAGACAAACGGTTTTTTTGTAATAGCTAAACTGAGTAAACCAAGTGCAATTATAATAATCATCTTAACAAAATTACCCTTGGTTAGCTCTTGTATTTTAATTAAAATACAGATCAGGAATATTAGGATTGTAGATAAATCTAGAATTAGTGATAAATATTTTACTAGCTCAAGATTAATCATAAAGAATCTTACTTCAAGTAAGATTAGGCCGAGAAAAGAATACGAACTCATTAGTCTTAATTACTCTATGTTTTTATATTGACCATATTTTTAATTATAGAGCTCCGTTATTTTCCTTTTATATATCGAGGACATCATTAATTCTATTATTTATAGTTATTAGATCTATATTATATTTATTATATAATCCATTATCGTTGAGAAGCATAGTAATGATTTTTATAAAATCTTTGTCGGTGCTGCACAAGTATTTTTTTATTAATTATTTCTAATAACCCATCTACTGGCGTAGAGACAATAGGAATGCCGCGCAATACTCTCCAGCGCATTCATAGGAGTTCCTTCATAGCGTGAGGTTATTACAAGGATTTTTGAGCTAAGTAATATCTTGTATGGATTGATGAGATTACCGAATATGGTGAGTATTTTCCAAGCCTAGTTCATTAACTGTAGTTTTTTACTTCATTCATCAATGATCCATCTCCGATCATTGCGACTTTTTATATCTCTTTTATTCTTTTTGGATCTGAGACATGATATCTATAAAAGCGTAGTGGATTCTTTACATCCTCCATTCTTCCTAAAAATACCAAGTCAAATGAATATTTATTCTTATCATTTATTGCAATATCTTTAAGTTCATTTGGATTTACTACATTACGGAGTACGATGGAGTTGATTTTTATTATTTTTATTAAAGATATATTCGTTTAATGCAGAGTCAGAAACCCAGATTATATCAGATGTCCTTTTTCTATATAGAAATGAAAAATACACGACTTAATGCTAATTTTTCGCATATATCGATGATTAGAGTGTATATGAGCTATTATTTTTCTTTCCTCTTGAGGAGATAACAGATGACAATAGTTGATTTCGGATCATGCGCATGAATTATATCTGGATTATACTCTTTAATTGCCTTTTTATGTCATGGATATTAAACTTATCTAATTTTAAAAACAGGGATTTTTCTGATTTCTAGAGCTTCTTTTATTTTTCCGATAACTGCGCAATATCTCATGTCATAGCTAGATTCATCCTTGAATAGATTAATTATTTGACATGCCACATTCTCAGCTCCGGAAAATAAACTAGTACTAATGAGGGTGTAGGACTTTTAATGGCCTACAATATATGCCCTCAAGTTTTGGAGCTTCATTTTTATACTCATATTTTTCATTAATAGACGTAAGCGCCCTTTGTTTATTTTCTTGAGTAATTTCATCCATATATATAAGCCCCTCGTCTCTTGAGTCGGAACTATTTTTGCATTTTTGGAAATAATTGCTTCGTGTGAAACCCCATTTGAAAAATAATTGGTAGCCCTGCGGCTTGAGATTCGACTACCGACAACTGGTAGATCCTTCGTAAAGACTTGGCAAACAGAAAATATCCATTACCGAATATAACTTATTAATATCATCGCGTTGGCCGAGAAAAAGCACAGAGTCTTTAAAGCCTAATCTTTCAACTTTCTTTTTAATTTCATCTTCAAGCGGACCAGAACCGACAAGCAAAAGTTTTGAATCTGGATTCTTCTTATGATACTCATTAAAAACATCGACTAGAAAAGTATGATTCTTCTGCTGGACAGAACGACCAACATAGCCGATCACGACAGTACTATCTTTGATTCCCAATTCTTTGCGAAGTTTCTTTCTAGTCACTTCATCGAATTTAAAATTTTTCAACATCAATTGCATTATGAATAATTTTAACTTCACCCTGGTCAAAAGCCTTATTGCCAAAAGATAGCGGCCAGCAAGTTCAGAACAGGCAAAATAATCCGTGGCATAACGCTTACTGAATGGGCGCAAAATGTTTTTGATTAAATTACGCTTCCATTCTTTTGGATTACTGGTTGAGTGACTATGAGAAATACGGATTGGTACACCAGCTTTCTTGGCGGCATATAATGGAAAAACAGAGAGAGTATTAATGTTCGAATGAACAATGCGATACTGATTTTCTTTAAATAACTTCTCTAAGGCCTTTAAATATTTTGGAAGATTCTGATATTTTGGAACAAGAAAAACTCGGCCGCCGAGCTTTTTAATTTCATCATATGGGATACGGGTGGAATCTTCATCGCAAATAAAATCAAACTGAACCTTTGAGTGGTCGAGATGACGATAATAGTTCATAATAACTGACTCAACGCCGCCACCAACCCATTTACCCATAATCTGGGCAACAATGATTGGTTTTTTCTGTACTTCTTTACTCACCTTTTTCGCCTTTATCTCTCAAATAACTTCTACCTATCATACCTTATTTTTGACATTTTGTCAATTTACTGTGGTAGTGGATATAAATAAAAGAGAGTCTTTGCTCCCTCTTGAGACTTATGGAACTACTTGCCAGATTTGCCGTTCGGATTACCGCCAGCATTATTTCCGCCGGATTTTACCGTTGTTGCGGCCGGGACCGCCGGTGTTATTTCCGCCAGTGTTATTTCCGCCGGAATCACGGGACCGCCAGTATTTTTCCCGCCAGCATTATTGCCGCCAGCATTATTACCAGAACTGCTGCCATTACTTCCACCAGCATCATCCTCGTCGTCTTCACGATCTTCGTCGCCGTCCTCTTCGTCATCTTCATCTTCAGAGTCTTCGACGTCCGCGCCGCCTTCGTCTTCGTCGTCCCCTTCGAATCTGGGGTCGTCTGCATCAAGATTTTCCTCAGCCGAAAACAGATCATCTGCCAGCGCCTCGTCAATCTCTATGGCCTGACTAGTGCCATTTCTGACCCGGACAGCATAGGCACAATCAGGTCCGACCTCGCCATTAGCGCGCCGGATCACGTCGACTTCATCGCTTGTCTTGCAAGCCTCGAGAATCCGCTTTGCGTTCGTATAAAGATGGCGATCGATCTCAAAAACCAACCCCAGGCGGCCGAATCCCTCCTCAGGCTTTCAGAATACTCCTCAAACTCCCTTGTAAAACTGACCAATCTCCGTGTAGACGTCAAATAATAATTTCCTAGCCTCCTTCCGATTCTGGTTGCAATACTGAAAATAGTTATCCAGAAAAAGTGGCATATTCAGAAGTTCGACCACAAAATTAAAAAACTCACTCTCCTCATTTGTAAAATGAATAAAAGAGGTAGTGACACAGTCGCCGGTCGAGATGTTTGGAGACTTGCTATAGCTTTTCAACAGCTTGATTTCCGGCATTGACCTAAAGTTCTGATGGGCGCCGAGCATCTGATTGAGACTGCGCTCAATATCAAGCTTCATCTTTGCTCCCATCATGACTACCAGCGGAATCTGACACTTGACTGCCTGAAGCACACTGACGAAATTGCCGACCAGCTCCACCTTCTTCTTGACGATTTTGCCAATGGTCTTAAAAAGCGCTTCTCGTACATCACAGTTGCATTGTCTCTCGTTCATCTCTGCCCCCTTTTTCATAAGAAAAACTGCAAGGTTCCATAAGTTTTTAAATTACCTTGCAGATAGCAAACACTTATATTAAATCATATTTAATGAAGAGAACAAGGATAAAGCATAAAAAGAGGAAGAAAAGAGGGAAAAATCTCCTCTCTACTCATGAGTTGGAAAAATCAAAAATCAGATATTGGGAATTTTGATCTGACATTAAAATTGGATCTCGAAATATTAGCCGGACTAGCGATCAGAAGTTGATGATTTTACTTGCCTGCACGAAAAAGTCTTCCAGTTCTTGGCGGAAATAAAGTACCCTTTTCATCACTTGTGAGCATGATTCGAGAATCTTTTTGCCAGGATTGAAGTAGCGGAAATAGACGTGAGTACTGAATCTCGATCCTCGGACCTGTCAGTAAACTCTTCTGCTTCACCCAGGTCTCGCCCTGAACTCTCTCTGAGGGTATTAATTCTATGCGCCCCATCACTAAGTTCTTTTTGATGTTCATGCTTTACTTCTCTAGCAGCCAGTAGTCTTGATGTATCATCAATACATGGCTGCCATCGACCTCCGCACATTTGCAAGTCTAGCCAGGATCGGAAGAACATCTTCATTAAAAAGTAGGTCACTGCAGGCGCTAATAAATTTTTCTCTCCTTATTACAGAAGTGAGAAAAATGCTTCTTGCTACACACGGGTCGCCATCATATCCGGATCGTTCTGATTATAGTATTCTGATCAGGCCAATTTCAGGGCATTCTGCGGGTGGCAACAAAGAGCTTAAAAATCTCAGCATAATCATCGTCAATGTACTGCTTTACCTCCGTCAAAGTCTTGGCCTCTCCAGCGATCATAGTCGGGCGGACCTGTGTAATCTCCTTGGTATAGATAGCCGTGAGCTTCGGGTCTGCCTCACTGTCTGCGACGGTGATTCTGACCAAATGTAAGAATTCAATAACCGTCTCCATAAAATCCAGTTTGGCTTTCATGAGATTATCGATGCCTCCGAAGTAGTTCTTGCCAACCGTCTGAACATAGCTTTTCATGATTCAAGTTGTTATTCATGCTTCCCCTTAGAAAAATAGTCTTCCGCCAGTGTCCTTCCCCTGTGAGTTTTAAAAGGTCTTTGCGGTTGCAACTTATGTATTATATAATGTATTGATATATTGTCAATTCATATGTTAGCTAGCTGTTTTGCATAGTGTCTGATTTTTAAATTTACAGATTTTTTTATTGAGGTTAATGGTACCTGATTTTATTCCCACGACTTTTTTGCGAGAATAATTTTTCAAAGAAAGAGGAGTAAAAACTCCTCCTTCGCTAGAACTCATGCTGGTTATGATAAATATCTCAATAATTCTTCTGTCAGGACTGATTCCTTTAGATCATCCATGTTCGGATTATCGCTATGGCTACTTGAGTTAAAATTATAACCTCGTTTGAATCGTAATATCGGCTGGGGATATTTCTGCTCGTATTTCAGCAATAAAGCTTTTTGCTGCAGAGTCTTGTTTTTCCGTTAGGATATTAGATCCACATTCTTTCTGAAGGTTATTTATTGTTTCAGAAAGGCTCACAAAAGTCGTAGTTTACATCTAGATACGCCTCGTTAATTTTTATTGTAACTATTTGAGGGGGTCATTTAGTAGTTCAAGAAGCTGGTTGAAAACCAATTGGTTATCAATACTTCTCGCATGATACAAAGTAGTTCATTGTGAAGCTTGCAAGATAGTCTTCAAGAATCTCGACGGACCGCATCGCGCTGGGTTAAATTTCTCCACGCTTTAAATTCACTACTATATTGTCGACGATTAAGGGCATTCCCAATGATCCTCCAGATTCAGAAAAAGCTCTCAATTTTTCACTATCACCATCAGGGCCTTGAAGATAGAGCTCAAGCTCCATATCTGATTTCTTCTCTGTTAGTAAGTCAATTAACATCCTAGAGAGCTCCATCTTCTTGTCAACAATTGTCATAGCTGACTTATCAAATGCCTTGATAGTCTCTCAGTGGTACTAATTTTTTCCTACCAATATCCATAGTTCCATACTCCTTTTCAAAAATATTTACCGCTGAATAAGAAAAATTATGCATGAGTGTTTTAAAGATCTTCACCATGCTAGGTAACCCTAGATGTTATAAGATATTTGATATAAGTTGTCAAGTTATAGAATTGAAAAAGAGGGAGAAAATCTCCTCTCACCCACAGGAAATGCTGCCAGTTATCTGATCTGGTTCTTATCTGACCTGCTTCATCCACATAGCAAGAGTGCCATCTTTTTCAAGACGACTGAGCATATTGCGATACGACGGCGTAAAGATAATATCCTCTTCACTGCTCATCTCGCAGGCTTTTGCCACCTTACGGTAATAAATACCATAGAGGTAGACAAGCGACTTCATCCTCAAGTTTGCAACGGTCTGACTGTCTTCATCCAATGAGGTTGCTCATCGGGGAAAAGTCTTGCTGTTTTCCTCCAACAAGAGTAAGTCATCCAGAAACATCTTCTTGATTCTGTCGATCTTGCGGATCTCGTTAATGAAGATGAGAGACTCATAGCTGTTGTCTCCTTCAGAGAGCCTCAAGCTCGCAAGATATTCGAACTTATAGGTAAACTCAAAGATTTCGGACTATGGATCAGCTTGCCATATGCAGCGACAAGCTCTTTCTTTGTCGCAGAAACTGCAAAACATCTGCTGGGCTGCCTCGGCCACCCTCAATGTTCGGATGCTTGGCAAGAAATTCGATCATCTTGACTTCCGCATCTCGCAAAGAGATACATAAAGCTTGTAGATCCGCCCATAGCACTCGTCAAAGAAGAGCTTTTTCGACAGAGGGGACACCCTCAAAGTCCAGATTACCGATCTGAGCCTTAACGAAGGTGGACTCCTCGTTGCTGTCAGGCTCCGATCCGACGTTCGCCTCGTCAGTGACGATGGACTTGATGTAGATGGTCTCCTTGCCGCAGGGTGACCCAGGATCGAGGCCTCCTTCTCATCAACCAGTTCGCCGATGAAGCGCAGATGCTTGATCATCGTTTCGCGAAGACAAGCTTCTCGTGCAGAAAGTGTGTTTACAGTAGTGAAGAAGTTGCGTTCAACTTCCATTCCCATTACCCTTAACTGCGTTATCCATGTTTTCCCCTTTTCTATGAATAAGATTTTTGCAAGGTTTTCCTGTGGGTTTTAAAGAACCTTGCAAGTAACAACGTTGATATTATATAATTTATTATTGTATTGTCAATTTTTGCAGGGGTGGTGAGAGTCTATTCTGACGTGGTGCCTGATTTGAAAGTTACAGTTTTTGCACGAAATTAGGAGTGTTTGTTTTGGTACCTCAGATCTTTTGTTTTAGATTATAATTCACCATGGAAAAAGGAGGATAAAAACTCCTCCTTCCTTGGAACTCATGCGACTCGAATCGTCTTGAACATTAGGCTGTCCTAAAAGGCATAGCCAACTCGTTCAATCAGCGCGCGGCGAACCGGTCTGCGTGAGAGGCCATTTCAAGCCCCTTCACAAAGATAGGTTGCCTTGCAACTGCCTTTTTCGGCCCAGCGATTTTTAATTCTATATACAAGTTATCTTCAGAGAAATCGTTGCGGATGTCAAAACCACCCTCGATTTTTCTCATAAAGATTTGACATGTAAGTAAAATAATTGTAAGGGTCGACCAGACTGGACGCATCAGAGTACCTGAATCAGACGCCAGATATCCAAAACAATTTTACAGGTTTCCTTTTTCGCACTTCAGAAACTACTATACATCTTAAACATGCGGATGAATTCAGTCACGATTCGCGAGGATCCATAGCCATTGCCGACTGTTGAGAGTCCGTCTCAGTCTCAATGATCCTAGCGAGCGACGAAGCTCAATGAGCTTCTGTTCGAGCTGCTCGAAGCGATCGAGGCTGCTCGGACGAGGTCGTCGTCGGGTCAATAGCCAGTCGAGTTTCCGTGCAACCACAGGTTGCAAGGCCGAAGTATACATCCTTGTAGAAGGTCTGCATGCCACTCAGAATCTCGATGCTGTTGTCCGCGAGGCGCTTTATTGTTGAGAGTGACAAGCTGAGAAACAGCTGTACTCTCGACTCATATGCCTTCCGTGCTGCCTTAGAACGTGTAACCTTTCCCATATTTCCCTCCTTTGAGAAAAATGGTCGTCACGAATGTGACGGTGAGTTAGCATGAGTGTTTTAAGGTGCATCACTCATGCAAGTGACACTATATTATACCATTGTGCTTGTGTTTTGTCAAATACCGCGGAGTGGCGCGTAAAATAAGAGATAGATACGTCTGCGGAAAGTTGAATAGGCTACGATCAATTTTTCGACGACTTCCGGATCGGAAAACCGATTCGAGCTAATTCGACGAAGCCGAGCATCGTATTCAGATGACGGTAAAATATCAACATAGACCCACTGCATTTTTGCATCCCAGATTTGTTTACATAGTTATCTGTTTCATCACGGGATAGCATTTTGGAAAAATCTGGGCTTTCCGCTTCCATATCAAGTCTTTTTGCAAGTCGTATAATGTCGGCTTCTTTAGTATAAAAATTTTCAGAAAGCGACACTAGAGGGCCAGCAGTTCGTCCGCAAGATTTTTGCCATCATATAGATTTTTGGGTAATTCTAATAGACGCTTTGATTGAAAGAAGTACTTTGAGACTCTCCCGAAAACTCATCGTATACCGATTTAAAATCCTGGTATTTCGGTTTTTCATCCAATAATAATCTCGCATGTAATCTAGCATATCGTAATAAGATTTTTGCATTTCATAACAAGAATTTTGCATATCGTAACAAGAGCCTCGCTTTTTATGAGTTTGTTGACGATGCTGGCTTTTTCTTAATATCAAACTCTAGTACCTTCTTTTCTTTCTTGAGAATCTCAAACGATATCCGTGTAATAACCGCACTGAGCGGTGGCGACGCGGATAACAAAATCCGTGAGTCCGACAATGTTGGTGGCGAAATCTATCGCCAGCCAGGATCTCTGAAATGCTACCATTTCTGGAGCTCAGCTTGACTACGTTTTTCCGACTGAACGGCCATAACTTCCTGATGTACGACCATAAGTTTCCGATGTTCGACTGCTAACTCTCAAAAGAGATTCCATATTTCCTCCTATTCCATATTGAACGACTAAAAGGTTAATAGTAGTTTTAGCACGAGTATTTTTAAAGATCTTCACCTCTGGTAACGCCTATATCATGCGATATTTTCTCTGTTTGTCAAGAGAAGGAGATAGCAATCAAAGTCAAAAAGCAAAGAGGAGAAAAATCTCCTCTTCAGCTGGAAACTCATGCAAAGCGCGAAAGGTACTGCAGCAGCAGGTCAGTGAACGTCATCTTTTTCGCCTGGGATATTGTTAAATATCTGTCGCTCCTAGGGTGTCAAGATATCCAATTCTTCTACCTTCACGCAGAGGTTGACACTCCGGTCAGAGGTTCAATACTGAACCTGTATTCACTCGATAAATTAACCAAGTCAAATGTAGCCTGAGTGATTTCAGAATAAGAGGTCGTCCAGCCGTCTGCTCCACTCTGGAGATTTTTCGATCTTCTCCTTGAAGAGCTTTAGCTACCATATGTTGAGTGAACAAAACTCCAGCCAAATAAATATACGGCTCGTATTCCTCAAGAAACCTCCCGCAAAGGTGCCGTCAATATATTCAATCTGAGCATTCAAGCTCCCGTTGGTGTTCGGAATTGTGATCTTATACACCCCGTCCTTATTTGACGAAATGACAACAAGACGGTCAAGTTTTTGACTGATGGAACTCAACACGCTCAATAGCGACCATCAGAGTTCCCCAACTGCGCAAAGGATTCTGCTCTCTCGCGTCGGCCCTCAATCATGGATCGGTGATCCTGGATGAATCTGGTCAGCTCTCTACTGAGCTTAGACTTTTGCGACAATGATAGTCCCAGCCGCCTCAGCAAAAACGATCAACAACTTCCTTCGTAACATTCAGGTTTTTCATTTTCTCCCCTTTCGAGAACAATTTGTCTGCAAGCATGAGTTTTGAAAGTACCTTGCAGATAGCAACGTATATATTATACAACATTTTGTGTCTTACGTCAATGTTGCCATATAACTCACAACCTTTGCAACTAGATTGGTAAAATTATTGCCATCAAAAATAGGTAGATTCTATACTTAAATTAACATCACTTAATAAAAGGAGAATCTACCTATGTCATAATATTGTACTGGTAAAAAAACATAGAAATTACAAAGAGGAAAAAGCCGTAAAAATGCTAGTTGTGGAGAAAAACCAGTGGGGCAGTAGCGGATCGTTTCGGAGTACATAGAAGTACTATCTGGAGATGGTATCAGAAGTGGAAAAAGATAAATAATCATATTCAGTTCACCAATGCCGTGAGAAGGCAATATCTTGGGACTCTCCATATAAATACAAAATCTGTAAATGGATAATAGAGAGTGAGTCATCCTCGCCCAAACACCCACATACGTTAGCGGAAGACTTAATTCAATTAGTACTAGATGTTAGAGATCAGATAAAACGTTGTGCTGAAGTGGTGGCATCATATATCAAGGTTCTTTGTATTAATATAAGTCTATCTAGCGTGCGTAGAATATTGAAACGCCACCACAGAATGGTTAAAGCCGAAAATATCATCGTAATCAGAGGTACAAGACATTCCTAGACCAAAAATACTTAATCCTGGTGATTTAGTTGAGATTGATACAATTCATTTATTTAATCCAATTAGTAAACAAAAACGTTATATGTATACCGTGATAGATTTATACACTAGGATGGCTTATGCTAGAGTTTATGAAGATTTGAAGCCAGGACATTCTATAGACACCATAACAGAAGAACAATACTTTGGTTTTAAGTTTAAGACAGTACAGAGCGATAATGGTTTAGAATTTGCAAGATACTTTGAGACAAAATTAGAGGCTAAAGGAATTAAGATTCTGCCATACTGAGGTTAGGTAGACCTAATGATAATGCACATATAGAGAGGTTTAACCGTACAATACAAGAAGAGTGTACTGAAATTACTACCTCGAAACTGGAACCTTTGAAGTCCATGGATAATAAAATACTTAGCTATATTGACTTTTATAACTATAAACGTATACATTTAGGTATAGGGTAGAACTCCAGCTGAAATGTTGCATAGGTTCTGAATGTTGTATGTGTTGGCCCTGAGTTAACATCTCAAGTGCAATGCCTTGAGGAGTTAGAGTAGCGTTACTTTTCGAATGTGCTTTTTTCGGGGAGAATTTTATTAAATGCGGCGGTGAGAGAGGCCTTAGTTTTTGCTGGGTTCTTCACCCCCATCATTAATGCAAAGATGATGATATTTTTGAGACTCGACCATGCGGATGATTTGTAGGTTTTGGCTTTCATCTTTAGTTTAGCATGGTGTGATGTGAAAAATTGGCGCTTCTTGAATAAACTTACCATCAAGTAGTTGCGTGTAGTAGAAAACGAGATGCGAAACATCGCGGTCCGAGCGGAAGCGGCGAAGTGATGCTTCAGTAAGCTCTTTATTATGTTTTTGCCAGACCGCCTGGAAGGTGGACTTTTTATAAGCAATAGCGCAATGTGGACTCATAGATAAGGAGAACTCTCGCCAAGGTTGAAGAGAAAATTTCTTGAGTTAAATATACCATATTTGATATTATATGCTTTAGTTTTTATGGAGCTTGTAGAAACTACGCTTGTCGTAATCTTGATTAACTAGCGCCATATTATTCATCTGAATATATGGAAATATATCACGGCACGGATTATTTATGAGTATGTTTTCAGAGAAGAAAGCTCGTGGAAGCAGCTGGGTTTTTCCCTCGATACTGCCCTTCTTTAAAGAAATCTTCCGGTCTGGTTCTTCTTAAGAGATAGAAATCATCATTAAAATAGACGAAATTTTCGGAAAGCTCTGTGATCCGATAAAGATTATTTTTCGATAGTATGGAGAATTGAAGGTGGTAAAAATTCCTGCGGAATAAAAATCACTATGGCGGATAATTTTGAGCTTTAGGGTGCTGCAGATTTAGCCAGTCTGGCAGATGCCCGGCCGTAATAAAGAAGATGCGATTAACCCATGGGGCGAATTTTTTCAACACCACGAAACCAGTATTTGAGGAAGTCGAAGTCATTACGAAACCGCAGTCGCTTGAATCAAATCTAGCTTTTCGATGAAGGGCTGTTTTTCGAACAGAGGCTGGTTTTTCGGCGAAGGTTTTGCTTTTTAGTTGAGGATGGTTTTTCGATAAAGTCTTGTCCTTCGGCGAAGGCTCGCTTTCTTAGTGAGCCATCCCTCATCACTGCCATCAACCCAGGTGATAACAAAATCAATCTTTGGTGTTTTTACTTTGACTCATTTCTCTTCAACTCTTCATCAATCAGGTTTTTGAGATTCTTTTTAAAATCAGCCCTCATTGACAGAGTTGGTGGAGAGTTTTTGACCGTTAACAAAAATGGTTGGGGTTTTCAGAGATTTTGTGACAAGCCTAGCGACCGCCATGTCGGATTTAACTTTTTCTTAACAGCTTCACTGTTCATATCTTTAAAGAACTGTTCAGTGTTGCCCTTCTTACCAGAAGCTTCCTCGAAATAAGTCTTGAATTTTTGATCACGTTTATCAGCATTAAGGTCTTCCCATTCAGATTGGTTCTTAAAAAGAAGTGCGGCAAAAGGCTGCCAGTATCCCTGGAGAGCGGCGGCGTTAGCAGCGTAAAGCGGCGGCGGTACCGTTTTTTGTGGTAACTCAAAATGAAGCTGCGGAAGATGAGGCCGACCTACCTTTATATTCTTTGACTACATCAGAGAGAAATGGAAAGGTGGTGGCGCAGCTCGGACACTCGATAGTCTGCATATTCGATAATCATCACTTTTGCATCCTGGCGACTTCAAAAATTGTCACCGATATTGCCGTTACGCTCATTCTTTTTCGATATATTTTGAGCGATCAAGGCTGGCGATCCACTGATCGTAGGCCTGATTTTTGTTGAAAGAATAAAAACATAAAGAAAGAAAAGCAATTACTAATGCGCTAATGGCAATGATAGGTAATTTTTCCCATAAACCTCCTAGAAATCTCGATTATTTCCTAATTTTGTATAATATAGATATTAGCATATTTTTAGCGTGTTTGTGGGCGGTGCGACAAAAACGGAGGTAAATAATGGACGAGCAAAATGCGGATCTCAATCAGCCATCAGAATTTTAGCGATGAGAAAAAGGCTTTTTGAGAATTTTAAAAAGGGATGCGGGATTTTTGCTAAACTTTCTAGTGCGATTTCGAAAATATTTGTCAAGAAGACTGTTGAAGAGGACTCGGATTTCGTGAGGCAATGGACCGCAATATTTTTACTGATGAAAAAGAAGCATCAAATCTGGTGAGACATGAAGTGACGATGGATGAGATTTCGGGGAGGGCTGATACTAGTGACGAGACTGAAAAGAAAAAGAGGCTGAATTTGGACCCTATACACAATATGACCGAACGTAGCATGGTGGACATTCATGGGAGCGAAGATAAGAAGAATAGCTATAAAACTAGCGCACAGCTGCCAGAGATTTTCTATCCTGAAACGCCTGAAGATTTGGTTTGGTTGATCAAGAAGCTCCCTGAAGATGTACTTACGAGAGAGCAGAAACAGACGATTGGTGCAGCTATGTCTTTCGACACTAAACTCGTAAAAGAAGTGATGACAGCAAAAGAGAGGTGATTATTATTCATGAAAATGATTTTATAGGGCCGTCACCTTGTCGAGGCTTTATAAATCCGTCTAACTCCATTTCCCTGTTGTGGGGTCGCGTGGCGAGTGTGGGCTGGATCCACGAGAACTTTTAGTTTAGGGCTGTCAAAGAAACCGATCGCGCTCTCTGCTTTTTCTCGATAAAAACGTTTACTATATGAGTGGAAAATTACACCTTGAAAGAGGCCCTGGCGGCTTTTTGCGCGCACGAGTTGCCATTTTCTTTGTAGTGGTGGACGACCACGGCCGAGTGACCCGGTGTGATGAGCTTCAAGAAATTGATTTCAATGATTGCCGGAGAATTACCGGAGACGGATTTTGACCAGGATCAGGATCTGATGTCTGTCGTAAAACATGCTCGCGAGATCAGCGGAATGCACGCTTTGACGACGTAATTAAAATCAGTGACTAAAGCTTTTAATGAGTTAGCTGAAATATTTTCTAAAAGACAATTATTTTAAGATAAAAGAAAGAAATTAAATGAGCCTAAATACGATTCACAAAAAGACGAGCGATTACTGCACTGATTTGCAGCGGGCTTGTAGCTAACGGTTCTGGCGAATCCGAATAACTACCAAAATAAAAATACAGCCTGAGAGTGTAGTCTGCTGAGCAAGTGAGTCTAGCAAATGAGGTAAAGAATAGTGACACTGCAGAGAATAGTGACACTGCAGAGAATACTCCTTTAGCTAGTGAGGTTTTAGCAGAAACTAGAAGTGAAAAGGCAGGGCGCCAAAAACTGGCTATAAACGTACCGAATTTTATAACGGTTGGCCGGATATTGATGGATGCAATTTAAGACAACGGATCTTGAAGCGTGATTTTGGCGAAACTGCAGTGACCGACGAAAAATGTAATGTGGTCGCTGGGAAATTTTACGAGCCTTATACCGGCGAGGTGATGGAATTTCACACGCGAAAGAAATCTCAAAAGGCGTACAAATTGATCACGTGGTGGCACTTTCTGACGCTTGGCACAAAGGGTGCGCAATACAAAAACGAGTGAGTGAGATATCAGATTGCCACGGATCCATTAAACTTGATTGCGGTGCAGGCGGTCGCAAAATCAACAGAAATCTGACGGCGATGCGGCAACCTGGCTACCTACAATAAAAGTTTTTCGCTGCCAGTATGTGGCGAGAGACAGATTTCAGTGAAGTATAAATACTCTGCTTTGGGTAACTGAGGCCGAAAAAGAGCAATGAGCCGATTTTGGAAACATGCCCAGAGCAACGAAGCTTATTAATTTAAAAATCCTGATTACAGTAATATAAAAATAATTATTTTCAAGAACTAAACCCTTTGAAAAAGTCCAATTAGTTCGTCACTAAGATTGCCAGACCAGATTGCTTCTGAAAAACGCTTGGTTGTAGATTTTGAGGCGTATTTTTTACCGAGTGACTGCATGTTTTGTAAAAATATTTTTGACTTAAAATACGATAGCCTTCTGCAACTACTGAATCATCTATTTCATCCTCTTTATAAGCTTCACTAACTTTTCCCCAAAACTTGGTTGTATTTTTCTCAAAATCATTCTCATTATATCCAACGCTAGATGTAAGCTGAGAGAATCTTACTATCTCCTTAAAGTCTGGATCAAAAACGAGCTCCTTAGCCTCCTTGGATTTTACACCTCTTAAAGCATATGTAGACATTTTGTCAAGAAATGCAATGGCTGAAATAGTAGAAGGATAAATACCCTGTTTGTCACGATTCTTTAAAATTAACTCATTAATCGCTGTCACTGCCGCTCCCACCTCATTAATATCAACTCGCACCTCCCCAGTTTGCTCATTAATTAAAAGGTACGATGCATTCATTAGGTTATTAAGTTCTGGATATTTTGTAACAGGAGCTTGGATGAGATTTGGACGAGTATTTTCGACTAACTGATTCAAGATATCTATAGCGCGCTCGTCAGGACTACCAGCATCAGCGACACTACCCTCTGCCATGTATTCAATTGGCTGTTCATATTTTCTCAAAATTCAGCGCATATGGTAATACTCCGAAATGATATTTTTCTCAAGCTCTTCTAATTTCTGTTTATATTTTTCTGAATCTTCACTATTACGATTATCATAATAGTCTTTTTATAGCAGATAACACCTCATTCACACTACACATTCATCATGAATAAAGTCCCTTCCCGCCAATAATTGTGTCTTGTAGCCTAAGTGCATCTTTTACGGTTTTGCTCAAACTTCTTGTAGTCAGAAGTAGGTATTTCGTGATAAATACGTATTAATTTATCGATATCGCCTGGATCATAAGTTGATAACAAACATTCTTCGGTATAATCAGCGATACCGTATTGACCTTCAACAACTCCGTAGGCGTTACTTCCATATAATATCGCACTCACTTCGGAATCTTTTTGCTGCCAAAGAGGAAAAATAACGTCTCTGAAACCGTTTATGGTTTTCGTCGACCCATGATTCCCTAACATACGTATGTGATGACATCAAACTTAGTATCATATTTTGTAATTTTTCTTTCTATCGTTTAATAATTCATTGGCATAATCCATGAATACACCGAAATTTTTCCGGCTTCCCTCATTTTGAGATATACCATTAATTCCCACTTTCTATTCCTGTGAATCAAGAGGTATCCTTCCGTATTATTCTGAAATGCTTTTAGCTGAATATTCAGACAACTTATTTATAAAATCACCTTCATTCAATCTTTGAACTGTAATTACATCAAAGCACTCAGAAATATCCATGATCTTACGATTAAGCTTTCCATCGGGTAACTGTTGTGCAGTAGTTATATACTAATCATCAATAAAGTACTAATATTCTTCAATTCTTCAGGCTATAACTAATTAATTTTTCACTAGTCCCAAAGGTGAGAAAACGAAATCGCACTTGCAATCATAAATATATCTTTCAGATGTTCTTCACTTGCATTAGAGAGTCTATCATGTTTTTTATATACATCTGCCTTTTAAACCACCGAAGTCGCTATAGTCAACCTGGTATTTTTCCGCTAAAGCCTCTGTTCTGTCAGCCAGGGTCCGGATACTTTCATCTAGTTTAAACCACCCTACTCGGCCTCTCGTGGCCCATCACCATAACCTGGTTCAAAAACATCCAGTCTGCTCATTAAACCCATAGTCGTCAAGTTCTACCCAGATACCGTCTTTATTCTTATAATAGCCTTTTTCTTTAGCTTTTTCCTCAAAGGTTTTCCCATGTGATTTTTCGGCCATATTATCGCATGTGTTCATCAAAACTTGGTGCAGGATTAGGTAGCTCTTCCCGTTCAGTTTGGCCCTTACTCATTTTGGCCCTGATAGTATTTTTCTCTTTCCATACCTAATATTATGTATAAAATATGTTATAAGTATAGTTATAGTAACAGATAGAAAGGTTATGTTTTTGAATCTAAAAATTGGAATTGTTGGGATTGCCGAATGTGGGAAAAATCGACGCTATTTTAACGCACTGACAAATGCGCATGCTTTTGGCGGCAAATTATCCCTTTGCAACGATTGAGCCGAACGTAGGGGATCGTACCGGTGCCGGATGAGCGACTGATGTACTTGAAAAATGTACGCAGCCGAGAAGAAAATTCCGGCACCGTGGAGTTTGTGGATATTGCGGACTGGTTGAAGGAGCTTCAAAGGGTGAAGGACTGGGCAATAAATTTTTAGCCCATATTCATGAATGTCAGATTATTTGCCATGGTACGCGTGTTTAAAAACGACGATATCAGTGCACGTTTCTGCAAATGCAAACACACCTGCAGCTGGTGATCCAAAAAGCAGATATTGGAATTATTCAAACTGAGCTGGAACGCTGATTTTGAGACGCGTGAAAAAGTTGAGGCAAAACGTAAGAAGAACAAAGATGCGAATGAGGAAAAATTCCATATTTGACAGAAAAGCCAGTGATTTATATGTTCAATGTGGACGAAAACGAGTTGATAAACGAGGCTTTAAAAATGAGCTGAGAACTCGTAAAACCGGCGCGTGCAGTGTTTGTAGAATGCAAAACTTGAGGAAGAGATGACCAGCATGAGCTCTGAGATGAGAAGATGGAATTTTTGAAGAGTTATGGTGTGGAAGAAGATGCTCTTAGGGTGAGCTCGTGAAGGCAGCTTTACGATACTTTAGGCTTACAATCCTTCTTGACGGCTGGCAAAAAAGAGGTGCGCGCTTGGACAATCAAAAAAGGCGCGACCGCACCAGAGGCGGCTGGCACGATCCATACCGATTTTGAACGTGGATTTATTGCCGCGGAAGTGATGGTACTGACGATTTGAGTGGCGCTCTGATCCGAGGCGGCATGTGAAGGGCAGCAGGAAAAACTTGCACAGTTGGGAAGACTCTATCATGCAGGTGATGGCGACATTGTGAAAATTTCTCGTTTTTAACATGTCGAAATAAGAGGTTTGATTTTTGCACGAAGTACCATAGATTTAATTATTTGATCAGTATTTCTTGAGGAGGTTTTGATGATTTTAGGAATCGACGAGGTGGGGCGCGGACCATATGCGGGGCCGCTGGTAATTGGTGCTTGTATTTTACCGAGTGCGGAAATTGCGGAGCGGGAGCCTGAAAAATATGCTTGGTCTCTTTCAGCTAACTGATTCGAAAGAAATTAACGGCGGCAAAACGCGAGTCTATGCGATAAAATCAAGCAAAGGCACACTGGCTTCAGCTACTGGTTGGGTTACTAGCACTGAGGATCGATGAGATTGGAATATCTGAAAGCCTGAGACTGGCCTGCCGACGGGCAGTGAAAACAAATTCAGGAAGCGAAGGTGCCTTTTTCGAAATCATTATTGATGGAACAATGAATTTTTGGTAGGACGCCACTTTGAAAAATACGTATCAACTTTGAAGAAGGGCGACCTTCTGGTGAAAAGAAATTTCGGCCGCCATGTATCATTGCAAAAGGTTGAACGAGGATCGCTACATGATTGAGCTTTTCGAAAAATATCCGGGATGGCTTTGAAAAACATATGGGGTACGGCACCGGTTTGCATCAAAAATGATGGAGGAGCTGGCTCTAACACCAGAACATCGCAAGTCTTTTTCGCCCAGTACAAGAAATCTGGCTAAGAACTGATGCCCGGACGGAGGGCTCTAAAAACACGAGACGAAAATATTGACCAACCAGATCCGGACGCAGATCCAGATCCGACCCAGGACCGAATTCTGTTTTTAGAATCAGGAGACAACCTGACAAACCTCGAGATCGCTATGAAGAGGTGGTAACAAAATATCTCGAGGCCGAGGGCATGAAATTTTTTGAAAATTTTAAGACTCAAACAATATGAAATTGATATTATTTCGAAGAAGTCGGACAATTTATTTACAGAGGTAAAATATCGGAAGGACGCATCGGTGGTGAGCCGTTAGAATTTATAGACAAAAACGAGAACAAATGGATTATGCAGGAAGTCATTTTTGCATACAGCACGCTTCTAGCCTAGTCCCTCATCTCGCAGCAGCAAGCGAGTGATGGTGATTTTTGTTTCTAGACGAATGGTTTTGTTAACGGAATAATCGGAGTCACAGGCACGAGGAGTTTTTCGAGTGCGATGCTGAAAATAGATTTTACGTTCAATAGTGATCTCGACATGATTTTCTGAGTGGTTACTTTTAAAAACAGACCTTGAAAGAAGGTCTATTTTCGAGTTTTTCGTTAGATATGCTGCAAATCATCACTGCAGCTGGCTGAGCTTCAGCTTCTTGTTGTCTTCAGCTAAAGTATTTACGCGCGTGATCAAAGTCCTTAGCAGCGAGAGGCAGATTTACCAGAACGGTTGCGGAGGTATGAAAGATTATTGCAGTGAACCTTAGCACGTTTAACGATTTCAACTTTTCTCAACTAATGGGCTGTGCATCAAGAAAGATTTCTCGACACCAATACCCGGGAAGCTAATTTTGCGCACAACGATGTCGTGCAGTGTGACTCTTTTGCGGTCCACACGAATTCACGACACCTGAAAAACCTGAAGACGGAAATTTTTCGCCTTCCTGATTTTCTGAGTTACCGCTGACGGTATCACCAGAGCGAACATCAACGATGGCTTTTCTTTTCTAGGGCGTCACCAATTTTTCAACACTAGAAAACTCATATTTACCTTTTTATTACTTAAAAACTGACCTCATTTAACATAGTTTTTATAGAAATGGAAGGGTAACTCGAGAGACTAGAAGACTGTCGGTACCCTCGGCAGATTGTCATTCTTAAAAAGTATCGCAAGAATATTTCATATGTTGCATCCGGTTCGTATTGTTAGGACCGCAAACAGCGGCGGCATTTCTTGGAAACTGCACTGAATAACGGCCCATACCATTAGCGCCATAGACTCCAAATATACGCTGGGAACCGCTAGGAAGCTTTTCTAGCATAGAGCATTAGTTTGACTGGCCATACCGTGATCGACATGCCTTGGCAGCCGTAGATCGTTATTGGATCAACCCACTTTTTCCATCTTGAGACGCTGATTTTTACGACAACCTGGTACCACTCTCATGTGACAATACGACCGCCAGTGATCGCGATAGTCGTCACATGAGGAGTGGTGAGCCAGCAAAATTATTATTCAGATCATTCCATTTAACGATTTGTTTGTCGGCCTTCTACTATCTGTCGTATCATCGGTTTTAGCTTAGATTGATCCTTTGATCGACCAATTTGGTTTGTGTGGCGTCATATTCAGCAATTATAGTTTTACTATTCGTGAGATCGTTGATATTGCTTTGTGATCTGCTGTTGGTCCTTCAGCAATTTTCTGATTATGCTATAAAAATACATGTCAGAAAGTAGAATTAGTGAGGAATAACAGAGTAAGGTATGGCGATAATCTAATGTGCTACCAGAATTTTATGTTGAGTTCGGCAGAATTATCATATGTGGAATTGTCGTATGCGGAGTTATCGTCATGTAGGATTATCGATGAAGTTATCAACACTGCGTCTCAACAGGATTATCGATTGGACTCTCGACAGATGTCATATAGCATCAAGATTTGAGCTTTCGGCGAGAGATGTCTTTCTAGCAGGAGTAGCTGGCTATTGCTTGATTTTCACGGCCGCATCGTCTAGTTTTAAAATCCATAGCGGTAGAGATCAGGCAGCTGGATTACATCCTGTAACTTCGCGTCTACTGGTTCGGCGCCCAACACACTGGTGCGTCTGTGTGACTAGCGTCTAGTGAGTTTAAATTTTGTGTTTTTCGAAATTATTGTCCATTTTTCCTTCTAGTCACCCTTGATATTTTCATCCAGTGTAGTTTCACTGCGGAGACAGCAAGAATGCCTTTTTGTTCCAGAGTAATCAGACCAGCTTTCCTGGCGGTCAACGGCGGTGCAGTATTGATATCTCTGCCGTCGCCGCTGAACAAATCTCCTGAATATCCTCAGCAGACACTGCTGCCCACGATAACCTTTGAGGTCCCTTTGCAACCAAATCGATCATCCGGCTGCGAGACCGCCTCGTGTCAGTGCAAAATTATCTCGATCAGCGTAAAGCCGAGCTGCTCGGCACGTGATCCTCGTCGAAAGTCCTTCGTCTAGATAAAATGAATTGACGAGTGGCTCCATCAGGGTGAATTCACGTGTCATTTTCGAGAGACCATCACGGTGGCGAGACGCTGAGCCATCACCACGCGAATGGAGCGAGAGAAATGGGTCGGTACCGATGAGGTCGACTGGCGTGAGAAAGCCGCCGCAGTAGTTGGCGTGCGGAAGGAGCTAGTGCAAGGCGGCTGGTGAGGAGGCCCGAATGGCGGTTTCACAGGCGTCGCCGTCGGTTTTAATCTCACCAACCATCGCCGACGTCCGGATCAAGACGGAGAATAGGAGGGAGGCCGTCGGCATGTAGGAACCGCCATCGTCGGCTGGGCTTGTCTGGACCCGAGAAACGTCAGTAGAGGCTGCACGTACGGATCGGGTCCTCAAGTGCGCATGGGTCTTGCGACTGCGTAGTGCCAAGGCGTTAACTGCATGGAGCAGAGAGGTAGGACTCCTACCATGATCAGCAGGACCAAACCATAAGATCGAGACTGACGAGGATGAGAAATTACCATTGATCTCGCGTTCGCGATCAGAAAGACCGGAGAAGATCCGAAGTATAAGCAGACCTCATCAAAGTTGCCAAACGCATGACAGCTATCCTCGCGCATACATAGTCGGCATGAAGTCGACACGGATGGATGCAGAGGTGCGAGGAAACCGCTGGTGCGGAAAAATATCTTTTGCATATGGCCTGATTGTGGAGTTTTGGCGGCAGTAGTAAACACCAGCGCGAGAGCCAAGTTCGCTCATGAAGACTACGTCGATATGATCTGGTGTCAAGATTAGCGATCTGGGTGAAGAACACCATCAACACGCATACGGATACGAATGGATTCACGGAGACTTTCGATGTGGAATGTCATCAGAGAGGCGCCGAGTCTGTCTGCCCGGTCGGAGAAGAAAGTCAAAACTCGGTCTGCACGACCGAGTTGAGGGTCTGCGAAACTGGAGTGTTAAGGTTGTCGGATCATCGTCGCTGGCGATGCGAATATCGCGTAGTGGACCCAAGCTGGTGGATCATAATCGAAGCATCATCACCTGGTAGGCAGCAATTGTTTGAAATTAGGAAGAAATCAACACCATCGCCGCTGACATTGAATTTCAAGCTCACTCTTTAATCGGTACTACGTGAGTCTGCTGGCTAGTGACCATGAATTCGATATGGTTCCCCCATTGCCACCTTTTGAGCGGCAAGATGTAGTCAGAGTGCACCTTTTGGATGTCGATTAGATTAGTGCGTAGTGCAAACGTCTCCTTCCAACTGGGCGCGTGTCAAGACATGTGGCAGCCCCAGAGTCACGCGGCGCGCGCGACGAGGCGGCCTGCTCCTCATTAGCCTTTCGACGTGTTGTTCTTGAATTCGTTGCCTCGTTCATTGAGCTTTATGGTAGCATAAGCTGAGATATGGCAGTGATTGCGGACTGGAAACATTAAATTATGGCTTTGTGAACCGAAGTGGAAGGTAAACAGTTGATGGACTCTTTTCTTCTGACAATATTCGCGGTAAACTGCACATAAAGCTATGCGGAGCTATTTTTCCTCAGTACGGCCTCACAAGAATAGTGAGGTGGAGAGCCAGACAAGCAAAAAGAATGAGCGTTGAGAATAAGATTGCACAGAAGAAAGAAAAGGGCACCTGTGCAAGACAAAAGCCAGTGGCGGAATAAATGGATTACGAACCACGGCGTAGATGCCTTGAGTAACGAGGGATGCTTTTGATTGAGCTGCAGTGATTTCGGCTTTGATCTGCAAAGAAAACAAATGAGCAGACCAGATAAGATAAATAAAAACCAAGCATACATAGAAGTGTTTTGCGAAAAGCGAGGGAAGTGGGAGATGAATGAGGATTGTAGCCACAAAGATGTGCAGTTTGTTTAATAAGACAATACTAGGGACACAAATGGGACCAAACTCCAAAATTGGCAAATGATTTTGATTTAGCTTTCATGAGTGTCCTTTGTGTCATAATGGACCTTCTCAGTGATTTCTTTATTTAAAGTCATTATACCGCTCAAAAACGATTTCAGGTAGCAAAATGAGCTGACCTATAAAAGAAGTCATACAGTTAACCACTCCAACACGCTCCTTAACTGTACTGGGGATGATGAGGATCCAGTTTTAGGTTCTTTTGTCCAACCATAGATTACGCACATCAAAATCAAGAAGTTGCCGTGAATAGTGGTTGGAATGGTTGAGCTTTTTATTTCCTTGTGTTGAAGCGATACTTGCAGGAACAGGCGCACAAAGACAATGATTCGATGATAAAAGTCTCAATAGATCCGACAACGCTGATTAATGTTTAGACATATAATACCCTTATACCTTTTGTGGTTTTATTATATCAGAAGGAAAAATACCGTTAATTATGGCAAGTAAAAGTTGTCGCTGAGACTCATAAAGTAATTTGGATAAGCTCTCGCATACCTGGAAGCGGTTCAGCTTACTAATTATCGTTGGGAGTCGTTTGAGCTCCCGAGCTAACGAACATATATCTTAATTATCTATCGCGCGCCGCTGGAGATATTCACGGTGTTCTTCATCGCAAGCATATATATATGACTACACCTTTTGACGGCGCGATTCATGAGATTCCTATAGTTCTCAATACCCGATCAAGTGATATCTTCCTCACGACTTTCTTTAGTAGCTACTTTGGCGTCTGACTACGTTTCATAGCACCAGAGTCTGCACAAGCATCACGGTTAAAGATGAGCTCCACGTACGATAAACTCGAAATCGTTCTCATCATAATTCCAACACAATTTTAAATCGTCACCCCTGAACAGTATAAATACTCACCAACGCATTAACTGATTCCTTAGGAGCCAATCCAGTTGTTCCAGTACTGTCCAGTGAAACCTCCATGCCGTCACCTTAATAATATCATATGAAGCTTTTATCTTCTCTAGACTTCCACCTCCAAGCAAATCCAGCGACCATGCGAGCCGGTTTACACTCAAATTCACGTTTTTAATAGTAGTCAGAAAATCTTTAATATTATCTGGCAGCCTGCTGTTTCAAAACCATCAAATGTCTTCTTTTAGTTCCGGTCTCAAAATCTATTCGACAAAACACCAGCTTGATATAATCAACAAGGTTTCTTACCGCCAATAATACGTGAACGCATTCAGTGCTTTTGGCAATATCTATGCATGGTCAAATTCTGTCGTAATATTTTTAAAACATCTGATTACAAATATTGAAGTTGGACTGAATGCTGGCTGTTTATCAGCTGTGCACTAGTACATACATAGATTTAGCTACAATCCAGTCTAACTCAGTATGAATTTTAGCATTACCAAAATGATCGATCTCGATGAACCAGCCGAAGTCGCGGTCTCGGATCAGCACCAACTTTAGTAGATGCGCTCGTCGACCAATGTGGTCATCGCAAACTTCACCCGGTACTTCCAAATGAAATTCAGACAGTACCTGATCTCGGCATTACCTCTAAAATTAATAAAATTTTAGAGATTCGTCCACGAAGCGACTGCTGTGGAACCACGAGTAATAGGCTTTTTAGTTTTGTACATTTTGATTAATCATGATCAAATCTCAAAGAAGATACTAAAATTAGATTCAGTCATCAATGTCATCATATTATCAAAAAGACGGAAGATCAGCAAGAAGCTTCTTTAGGTGAGATAAGCAATACTAATTGTTTTTACTAAAATTGGCATCGCCACTCGATTATAGAGAGTCTTGGTATTTCATTTATAGCCTCGTCGAGATTTTGCATGCTCAAGCTACAAACATTTAATTGCTCTCGCAAATTCAGATTCTGGTATGGTGAGACTGTGTGCTCGGAAATTATTAATTTGTAGAAATAGTTTGTGTCTGCATTTTAATTCCTCTAGTCGTTCTCAAATCTCTCTCGAAGGGTTTTCACGGTATACTAATCCCATCGTCAATAATCACGACTCATACACCGTCATTGTGGTTTAGAACCCAAATTCTATCGCCACTAAAAGTACTGAATATGCACGATTCTTTAAATCCAGTGTGCAGTGCTTTTTATTAAAGGTCTCATCAAAAACAACTTTAATGTTTGCAGCCTACTTAGTTGGATTTTTCTGTCATTTGGTCATATGTTGGCTATCACGAGATTCTTAAAGATTGGTTGTTTCACCAATGTAGATTTCATTATTATTATAGATTTGATATAGCAACTGGCCAGTTTTTCCTCCAAATGATCTTTCTACAACAAACTACTAATAGAACTTGATTAAAGGAATAATTTCTAATCAAAGGATTTTTCTGTCATTTTCCTATAATTCCGTGCATTTCTTACTCTTTGCTTTTTCAATGGGATATTAATTTTTCTGCTCATATATATATCTCCTCGAGGATTCACATCAAGTTTATCAGCCAACAGTGTGCATAAGTATGACGTCAGCCATTCATCATACATGTCTTTCTATTAAAATTATCATTCCACTGAAAACATTCGAGAGTTCCCCGATTCAATGGCTAATGATTTAGCCTAAATTGGTAGGCGAAAATGAAACTCATCCCAATCTTCATCTGGAAATTTCACTATAGTCTTTTTCACGTCTTCCATAGGGAGTATTGTAGCAGTACTACGTTACCTATATCTTCTAAGCCTTAATTCAGCATTGTTCATTTTCAATTGACATCAGCTGATTTCTAGCAAGCTTTTCCGTTCAATTATTCTTTCTTTTTGATCCATACCCTTTTACCAATAAGAATTGCATATAGTTTTCCATATTTGCAAGAACCGCAGTTCATTCAGACTTGCATAGTCTCTCTATTACTCATTTAACTCAGGATTTTCTTCACGCCACTGTTTAGCTCTCTCTATTAAACAAGGCAACATTGAGTATGTCTGCTTCACTCGCGTTACTTATAGATAGCTGTTCGTTGGTACGAGTCCTTTAAGAGATATCTTTGATTGCATCTGTATGAATTTTATAGTTAATCTTGAAATTTCTGTTAGATTCAACCCTAATGACAGCTTAGAGTTTTCATCTGACCCTAAGTTCTTATAGTCTTGAATAATATGCAACTTTGAAATTTGCGAGAGATCCATGAGGCAAATATCCCATCGCTATATCACTATGAGCCAAAATGTACCCATATCGTCCTGATTTAGAAACAATTCCTATTGCATTTGTCTTTTCAATCCATCTTTGAGGGATAAGGTAAATGCATTTGTTCCTGCTTCTTTCTAGGAGTCTGAAATTCGACCCTTTTAAATTAGGGATTGTGGATAGTCTCCCTAGAGACCAAGAATTCAATTAGTATCTCTTTACTCTTTGTCAGTTTTTAACAACATCTTTGAGGTTCATGACATTTTTGTATCTTGCAATATCCGTAAGATCATATAGTCGTTTTTAAAGTCTTCGTATAAATTTGAATAGTACTTTTGCTTCAATCGTCCTCTCACCTTGGACATGTGAGTTTCCTCCTTTATGATGTTTTACTGTTCAGATATTTAATGCTGATTTAACAAAATACTTAGCCTCAAAACTAACAAAAAGTCTCTACGTAAGGACTGACATCACTTTTGATTTCAAAGCCGATACTGGCTGAATGCATATTTGGTGAGCCGGGTGGGACTTGAACCCACGGACCAGTTTACAGAGGCTCTGTGCTCTAACCAGCTGAGCTACCGGCCTGACTCGTAGACATAGTACCACCTTTTTAGTAGCTTTTGTCTCTAAATCTTTTTGAACTAGACCAAATAGAACCCTGAAAGAGATTTCGTTTAGAATCTTAAAACGACTTCAAAGATTGCGTTTTAATTTGTTTATCTTATCCACTGATGCCTTCTGAATAGTCTCTCTAGTATAATCATCGTATATCTTATCATCATCAGATTCATTCTCTCTACATAAGATGTGTCTCAGAGATTCTGGACCTTTTAAAGGTGTATGCTGGACATATCTTCTCCATCTTTGTCCAACCGACATAACATTGGTTATCTTTTTAGAATTGTCCTGCCTCCTTATCAAAGGTCATGGTCTACATCACCATTCTCAGGTAGAAATAATATGACAGTACTCGACTTCGTCACTATCGCGATTTCCGCGAATCGCCTCTTCTTCGCGTAGAGAATCCGACTAAATTGCAATGGTAGTTACCATATGATTCGCAGTTATCTTGGGTGTGTGACCAAGACTAACTAAGGGTTTTAACCCAGAACCTTTCGTCTCATCGATGCAAACCATTGATTGCTTGCCAATCACGCTGATAAAAATAACATTAAAACTACTGCTGAGTCACCTGTTTTTATATTCTGAGTTTTTATCATAAAAAGCATTTCTTTTATCGCTTCATCAATATCGATATCGCTTGCTATCCCATTAAATAAGAAGTTTCATCTGTACCCAGCCCAGAACCAGCATACTGTTTCGAGGGTTTCTACTAGAGTTTTCACTTTTATATATACTGCTCGTACAACCATTGTCCAGAATCTTCAATATTTTCGTGTAGTAGGAAACCCTTGCACCCCTACCAGCATCATTACATCTTCAAGTTTTCGATAATGGTTGTGTTTTGCCGTTCATTAAAAGACCTATAGTAGACATTATTCTGTCACCTTTTACTTTCTCCAGATGTCAAAGAATGATTAATTTTTCTACCATTTGATCGTTCCATTACTTTTTATATCATATCACATATTTAAATTGATATAGTCACGCCAGTAAGGCAGATATAATATTTGAGGCTCAAGAGTTGTTTGAGTTTTTAAAATTTAAGATAGTTCAGTATATATGACAATGAGTTCGATGGAAAGTTTGAAATGCTGCTCAATAAGAACAATATTCAGATAATATATGACGGGTAGTCGTATAAATCTGCCAACAAAATCGGCAGCGCGACATGGTACACCCGGAGGATTCGAACGACGCACCTCTGTTCCGAACAGATGCTCTAATCCACTGAGCTACTGGGTGCACATCTTTTAGTTTAGCACACATGTGCGAATTTTTCGATTTAAGAATCACGCGACGCGCTTCTATGAACTGCATGCGGGAATAAAAACCGCTAGATTAGGATAATTCATGGTTTCTGGGATAGTAATAGAGTTATAGACGATTTCTAGAATAATTTTATGAACCACTTTTTCTCTAACTTTTTCTCAGATTATACATATTTGTCCTTAATTATTATGGGCTGGGTATTCATATTTGGGATTACCGTATTTTTGGGCCATATCGTACCGAGTTTGAGAGGAGATTCGCAAAAATGTTTAAGAAATTATATCCGCTCAGTAAGAGACTTATTAATCGATATGGGATCGGGGGATGGAGTGTTTAAAGTTGAGCGAGATGGGGCACAGACGCTAGCATTGAGTTACATCCGGTTCCTGCTTCCTCTCCAGGACTCGCTTCGCAAGATAAGGCTATTGCCGAAGGTGGTTTGCCAAAAATTACCTAAAGTGTCAGTTCTCGAAAATACGACCGTCGTATACGTGTTTAGCGACTCCTGCGTGACGTGGAGAAGATTTTCAGAGTTCAACAAGAGTAAGACGCAGACTTGGCAAGGACCTATATTTTTATTTCCAACGCATTTGATGACATTCTCAGTGAAATACGATGCAGTGCTTTATCACCTGTTTTATCTCTGAAGTGAAAGCCCAAGTTTGAAGCACCTGATCTTAGTGCTTAGTTCCCGTGAAATTTCTAATTACTTTATTGTAGTTTGGTGTTTTCGCTGCGTCGTGAGGATTGTTACAGATTAAGTTTTGAAATCCACAATCTTTTTCTTAACTGCCATTTGTGCCTTTTCATCTGTTAGTATCTTTAACATAATTCCTAGTGCTGACTATAGGCAAAATCTGAAGAAAATCAGCAAGACGCTGGGGATTCGGCGCTTGTGGCTTGACCATGATTCAGACGCCAAACTGCCGCGACCCAGCTGCGTCAAGTATATAGCAGTTTAGTCGTCCGATTCGAGTTGTCAGGATTCTGAGTCGTCGTGGATTCACATCCCAGAATCATCGTCGCGGTGACTGATCAGGATGCGTTACTGTAGCGGTGCGAACTGGCCCAGACCGTACTGAAACGTGCCTCAATGGCGCGTTCCTCCACGGGCTGGGCATAATCCTTCCTTGAGTCGCTGCGACAACACCAGTTAAATCTCAAACGATTTCATTCACGGGATACGATTCCGACCAATGCTTGCTTTCCTGTTCAGATCATCAAACTTCCGGCAAGAGATCCCGAGAGGTCGCGATCCATTTCCTGTTCCGACCTAAATAACCTGCGCTGAGCACTGAAGGTGACATTGCTGACACCAGCCTGGTGACGACCCTTCTCAGTCTTAAAACCGTGTCTTGCGCAGTTTTAAAGTGGACTAACCCAGCCTATCGCGCTGTCGTCATCACCAAGAATCTGACAATGGAGCGTAGGTCAGAGAGGTGTGAACCGAATCGCCTCTCTCCAGAGTGACCGTACCGCCCGGATTATCCGGTACCATGGCGAAATCGTCTTGAGTTATCCGCAGCGTCCTCCGATCTGGTGTATCGCTATCGATTTAATCTCGTTGACAGTGCGCTCAGACCATAGGTCTTTCACCAGTCGGGTAGAGGCCGATGATCTGCACTATTTCCTGGAGTTTGATGTCATTTCTGCGTTGACTCTTCGATGCCTTGTGGTATTCCACATTCTTTCACTGGCTGCCAGAGCCTGCGTATGCGATGAGGTTTCCTGCTACCTGACACAAGACACAAAAGACTGGTCACTCGTGAAAATGCATGGCACAATCCAGTAGTGTATCTCAGCATTATTATTATATAATGTAACATGCTTTTGTGGTCACCCATGCTGTATTAACTCACAAACCTTTGGCAAACTATGATTGATGGTACAAAATTATTGCTCAAAATAGGTGAGATTCTATACTTGATCAACATCACTTTAATGTGCTGAGGGAGTAACTCCACTCCATGCCGCACATTGTACTGGTAAAACATAGAAATTGTCAAAGAGGAAAGCCAAAATGCTAGTTGTGTGAAAACCATGAGGCAGTGAGCGGATCGTTTTCGAGTACATAGAAAGTATCATATCTGGAGATGGTACTTCAGAAGGTGGAAAAAGAGACAACAATCATATTCAGTTCACCAATGCCGTGAGAGAAGGCAATATCTTTGGACCTCTCCGCATAAACTACTAAAATCTGTCAAATGGACACTGAGAGGAGTCATCCTCGCGTAAACACCCACTATACGTTATGTAGCGGAAGACTTACCACTACAAATTAGTACCAGATGTCGAGATCAGATAAAACGCTGTGTTGAAGCGTGTGGCATCATATTAACAGGTTCTTTTGTATTAATATAAGTTTCATCTAGCGTGCGTAGCATATGGCTGAAACGCCACCACAGAATGGCTAAGCCGTAAATACTTCATCGTGTAATCAGAGGTACAAGAGCATCTCGTACGTGTAACATACTTAATCCTGGTGATTTAGTTGAGATTATTGTATACATCAGTTTTGTTTAATCCAATTAGTAAACAAAACGTTATATATGTATACCGTGATAGATTTATACACTAGGATGGGTCGGATGCCAGAGCTTTATGAAGATTTGTGCTTGTGACATTTCTATAGACACCATAACAGAAGCAGAACATAATACTTTTGTGGTAGCTAAGACAGCACAGAGCGATACGGTATTAGAATGGCATGACACTTTGAGATGCAAAAATGAGGAGTAGTAAAAGGAATTAAGAAGATTCGCCATACGAGTGTTAGTGCGGACCTAATGATAAGTGACACATATAGAGAGGCTTGATCCGTACAATACAAGAAGAGTGTACCGGAACATTAATACCGAAAATCGAAACTTTGAAGTCCATGTGATAATACAAAATACTTAGCTAGAGGCTGATTTATATTACTAAACGTATGCTATTGGGTAGTAGGGTGGCTAGAACTCGCTGAAATGTTGCATAGGTTCTGGAAGTTGAAGGTCTCATGTTAAAATTAGGTACTAGACTCAAGCAAAAAGAGGAGTGAGGTTGAAAATTGAAAGCAGACGCCGATCCGGAGTCTGCAACCATGTGAGAATTGGTGGCCAGCATCGCTTTGTGATTGCAAAACTCTAAAGGAAGAAATTCCGGAGTGCTTTATCAGTTTGCTAGGCGAAACGCAGCACTACCAGTTTGTGTACTCCGCGAAGCGGCGCGAATACCTTTGGCATAAAGACGAGTGGATTTGACGGAGCGATTATTCTCGATCACATCATGGACCTCTGCGCCGAGAGGCCTGAAAGTAGAGTGTTCCGGACGGCGAAAGCTCTGTCAAAAGCTCTGGAGGGTGCGGCGACATAGTTTACTTTGCAAGGTTTATATGGCGAGCAGTCGGACGACCCTAGTGACGCATAAGCCTCGAGCGTGGATATTCTCTGGAATCGACGCTAATGAGTGGAATTCCATAGCACTGCAGGTGCTGCACTGCAGAAGGCATATTGGCGTATGCGCCAGCGGAAGTGACACAGGTAGATTGTTTGCTGGATGCTTATGACACGAAAACCGGTGAACGTGGTAATCCAGCCAGGTGAAATGAAAGATGAGTTAACCGCAAGTCGATTTAACCTCTGGAGAAAACATGTCGGACGCCGCTTTTATTTACGCAACAACTGCACGTGTGAAGACAGGCGCAGCTCAATCCTCCGTTTTATCAAAGCACCCTGCAGGCCTAATATGTTGATGCAGGAACATCACGAGACCTGGATGCTCACCACCAACATTGCTCGTATGGTGGAAAGTTAGCGCGAAATCAGCGTTGCTCGATCCTGAGAAAGAGATTGCGAGCGCAGAAGCCAAGAATGCTTACCTCAACTGATGAGGGTGGTCGAGACGGAGGCAAGAGGCCTCGCGGAATCCAGGCTCTGGCGCAACGCGAAAAGAGGTGGGCCAGACCTCCAGAAAACGTGTACCAATTTGTGAACTCTGGTTGGCTTTTTCGAAGAGGCGTTTAAAGGTAAGGTCTCCACGCGCATGAAAGTGAGCTGCAGAAAAGCGGCCCTGATTTAATCACCGAGGATATGAAACGGCAGTTGATCTTGCAGCGGTCGATGTAAATTGTTCGTGAATATTGATGTCGAGAAGTTTGCGTTTCAGACTGAACAAGAGCCAGACGAAATTGGAGAATACAAATGGTATCCGAAACTGGACGAGAACTGGTGTTTGAAAGTTAGAGAGAGACGCGCACCTGGTGCAGATCTTTTGCGCAGCACTAAGAAGCAGCGATAGCGTGATTATTCTGTGATTCGGAGAATCCAGGGCGATCGAAAAAGTGTGAAATTGCAGCGTCACTGGACGAGAGTGATATTGATGTCGAGGTGGTCGGATGTCAAAAGGTCGAGCCAACACGCGAGGCGCTAGTTGCGGCTGTAAACTAAGGCCAACCCAGATAAAACGGTGTCTGAACGGTCGGTGCATGCTGCCACTTTGTCGACCGCGAGTTTACTGAAGAGGGTAAAAGGTCTCGCCGATTCAGCCTGATGGTTAGTACGTTACGCTGATCTGGACACGGAAAGCCTGATGCGCGACGGCCACGGTACTAACTGGCTACTACTGACTGATACAGGCTTGACCTTGTTGGTACTGCGGTGGTGTGCGCGGAAACAAATTGGTGAGGCCACTCACTTTCAATGTGTAGCATTCTGGCCTCGAGGTCGAGAGGTTTTTCACCGCGGCTCAGGATTTTTCAGAGCTGAAAGAATATGAAATTATCGTGACGGCACTGGTGCCAGATTTGATCACTCCGATGAAGTTCGTTCAGGAGCGGTACTGTCGATGCAGGAACAGCAAGCGAGGGCGGAAGCTAGCATGCATATTTCGGACTTTGAAATCCGCGAATCAGTTTTATTATTTGTCTGGCAATTACGCCAAAACTTGGCGTGAGCTGGCTCATTGACCGTGTGTATATTCGGTGTGTCGTCTTTGTAGCTGCTGCGTGAGTAAGAAGTAGAGGTGATCTGAGCTGTTTTGCACCTGAGTCGGTTAAATACAAACAGGTCACTTCAATGTGGGTATTATTTTATGCCGATCCAGGGACCGTGCTATTCAGTCAGATGGACATTTTCGCTGTCCGACAGTGCTAGTGACTCGTACCGCTCGCGTCCTTCATATATAGTGGGACGTTACTGATCGTGGCTAACATCAACATTACCGGTACCATAGGCCTGAAACGAAATCGTTTTTCTAATGACCGATAATGGTAGAAATGAGCGATGGATCTGATTTACTGTTTTAACGCGCGAATTTGGGTTGTTCATGTTTAGGACGTATGCCTGGGTGTCGGTCTGTCAAAGCAATTATAGGTGCCAATTGTGCCATTAGCGTCTTTTGTTGCCTTGTAGAATTGTTCGAAAGTCCCGCCACTCGATCTCTAGAATAATCATCGAACCAACTCGCAAGCTGTTACGTGCCCGTTGCAGGTACGTACCTCCACCATCAATCTGTTTGCATCTCTGGTTGACCCAGTCATACTTTCGCTGATATCCTTGCTGCGTCTTGCTAGTTCACTGTTCTGAATGTGTTGCATGACATTATCTCTTTAGATCCGGAGTGTTTATTCCGGTATCGTTTGCTCGACTAACGGCTCACGTAACGATCGTAGATTTTCCCTGGTTGTGTTACCCGCATCATGATCAAATGTATTTGCGCTTTCGGCGTATTCGATCGAATGCCGTGCCCCTGTAATGGAAGCTGACATGAGGTTGCGCGCACCAACTCGTTATCACGCCGCACGATTATCCTCGGCAGTTCCTTTAATCACATTCATATGCCCGTGCATCATCTAACCTCTCAGCGTGCAGCATTCAGCTACTGCGTAGACTTAGATTCCTGCTCCAGGCTCATATCATTTTTGAATTGCATCATCTCAGTCCACGTGCATTGCTGAGCGAGTCTATTTGCAGCATCTCGAGGGTCAACGCATGTACTCCCTCACCGCAGCGTCGCTTCCAGCTCTGTTACTAGTGCTACCATCTTATTAGCATAAGTGCACGGCGGCATGAGTCTCCTCTGCTCTGCTGCCAAGGCTTTCCATTTTGAGCCTCATCCATTCTTATATTTTCCACCACCCAGTTTGCTGCATCCTGTGAGAGTTCATGCGCGCTTTTGCCGCCGAGTCTCGCACAACCTGAGCCCATATCCTGCTCCATTAAGCGAATCACCGGCGCGACCAGCCCTTTGTTGAAGATTAGCACCCGCGAGAGCGAGCATCCACTAAAACCTTTTAATGCATTGTCATAGATGGAACGCAAAATATGGCATGATATCAGCATGCTTCAGTCATCAAACTTCATATAAAATTTCATTACTTGATTTTTATGATAATGGTCGACACTGAGAAAACCGCCTCCAAACCATAAAAACAGTAATACTGGATAAAGTATATGAGTTGCCTCAAACAGAGAGAACCATTTTTAAACATGCTCATTGTGATGGAAATCGCGCATACAGGACAAAAGCAACTGGCGAAATTTGTGTTCATACGATGAATTTAACGCCTGACGGAGCATCATGCTCACGAGCAGCCAGCAAAGACACCGGCGCGCAGTGTGATCCCAGACAAATGCTAAAAGCAGGAAAAATAATGCCGGTAGACGAGCCACTACGCGTCTGGCTTGCGCGCTCCAGTGTAGCACGGCAATACACCGCTGCACCACCCGCGGTCAACGTGCAGCGATCGACGTAATGATCTATGTGCATCACTGAGTCATAGTTTTCCATGATCAGGGTACCAGTAGTGGTTGTGTGCGATATTTTCAAAGATCCCCCTTAGCGCATCTCCCGGCCATACGCTTTGAAACATCGACAATAACCCACATGATACATACGAGAAGCGGACACGATGGCTAGTGACGATAAGTTTAGGTGGTAGACTTGATTCCATACTATCGATACCAAAAGCTGTAATCTGCAGAAAAATCACAAACAGCATTGCGACAAACAAAGAGAATATTCGGCGACATTTCTGAAAGAACGTACTCACGTTCGATATAGAGCAGAGTCTTCCACCTCTGTCTTGATAACTTAACAATCGACTCGTGCCCACGCCATCATCGGTGTTGCGTACACGCTCAAAGATACCATTAGCAGTGTCAATGCAGATCCGAATTGGTCACGGGCAGATCATCGCAGCGAACCAAGCGTTTCGCATCAGCTGCCAAGCTTCCGATCACCCTTCTTTTCTCTTCTTAATCATTAGCAGATGCACTGCTGCACACAATTCTTTACATCCTAGGCTGGATCTGGTTTTCGGCACTATCTAACTGCTGGCCTTACAAAGAGAAGCTTTTATCCCTGGATTGCATAGACTTGGGTGATTCAGATTCAATGAGAAACCAAGCACGTCAATACTAACATTAAGTAATCCCATGCTATCGGATGAGGTAATACCGCTGTCTAGTCCTTCCGGACGCTTATCCATAATTTTCACCTGATCGATGGGTTAGTTGCATTGTCGAGAACAAGCAACAGCGAACCTTTACAGGATCCTCACCATCCTTTCTTGCGCACATATATGTGCACAGTATAATTCTGTCCGGCTGCACCAATATCCTCACCGCAGGTTTGCCAGTTGTATCGACCGATAACCTGATACACGTCTTTTAACAGGCAATACCAGAACAAGTTTTCTCTACCATAGTAATCGGTTCGTTGACACAGATGGAACATAGAAGTTCAAGTGAGCTGCAGAATCATCCACAGTTGCTTCAATGGAGCGTATTATGGCTCTTTTATGTGAATTATCCCTGCTCATTTCCTCCTTGATTATTCTTTAATGGCGTTGTGTTTTATATCTCTAAAACTTATACTAGCACCTAATGAGTCTTTTCTGTGATTTTTACCATTGCCATTTTATAACCCAGCATTGGTCTGACCAAATGAGGTCGCTTGATTCAATAAATCTGGATCTCGACGAGATGTCACCACCACACTCTCAACATATCTTTTGGGGGTTTTACCAGTTTTAAGTGAAGCGCCGATGTGTTTCTAGCACTTGTTGGTCTGTATCACATTTTACCATTAACAGACTCCCAGTCTTAACCGTACAGAATCTTGTCGGATGAAGCTGACCGTACGCCACCCATCACACTAGTCGTTACTTTCACCACCTTCTGTCTTTTATTCTATTTGTAGCCCATTTTTCAACCTGGGAAAATGTCTCGCTGTTGTCTGCTTCTACCGATTTATGGCTACCTCTATTAGTTTGGTATCCTGAGGTTTGATAATCACTGATGCTGTATATGTCATAACAGCGCCATCGCTGCAGCCACTCAGTTAAATCACTGTTCCAGATGATTTATATCCGACCAATCTCTAGAAATTCGTTTTCATGATATATCTGTCTGAGAACAAGCATCACCTGCATATGTGCGGGTCCTTCGTTTTGCCCGTAAGCTTTTCAAAGTATCAAACGAATTATTGGTTGCCATCTTTATGGTCCTTTCTTAGCAATTGTTCGTGAGCTGATATTTCCATCAACAGTACTTTCCTACTCCATACTCCTTAAATGGAAGCACAACCGTACCATCATGTGTATATTTGGGTAAGAATCAGTCAGAAATATATCTCGCGCTTTTGACAACCACTAGAAAGCCGATCTTCTGAAACCCCGATGGCTACTCATCACTATCAAAAACATAGCTGCATTCCTTGTCTAAGAGTAGCACTAAAAGACTATTGCAGCTGGAGATAGCCCTTCTGCGTGCTAGACATCATGCTGGCTGGAAGATTTTCGTTATGGAAAGGAACATTGATCCGTGAAGGGACGGGCAACAACCATGCGTTTAGGACCAATCTTTATGCTAGTTTTATCTTTTTCATGAAGTCCTTATTCATAACCTTGGGTTTTATAACTCCTGCTGATTAAATTATTAATATTCTAACAGCTTTTCAGACTTTTGAATTCTGCTTTCATTAGATATTACTAATATAGTGCACGGCATTATATGCCCTGCATGGTATTGCTAGGTTCCTGGTATACCTTTACTTCACAGTCATAAGTACTCCTGATCGTTACTGCATCCCATCTTCTGTAATCTCGATGATATTTCTGCCTCACCATCATAGTAGGTTCTTAATTCTTTTCTAAGACCTTCATTTGCTTGTTTGAGTACTGCAGTTAGCACTGTGATTTTCTCTATGATTTTTCTTGCTGGATTCTTCATTATGTTTCTCAAACAGATTCACTGCAGATCTGTGTATTTCTCTGACTTGGTATTAGTGATTTTTATAGAGAAAGCATTGCGAAGCTCCGCTGTTTTCACTTTGTGCGGTGCGTAGCTTTTGGCATGCCTCGCAAAAACGACTCGACTCATATTTTGCCTTTATTGATTGAATTATCCGTTCCGTCAATTTACCGTATGACAGCGATGATTGCTGCGCAGTTGTTAAGGTTAATATCTTTTATATGCTGGACCGCGTTATTGATATAATCACGAATTGGATTGTGATCTTCTGGCTTTTCCTGAGCCAAGTTTTCTTTGCTCTAACACCGCCGGGAAAATAATTAGGTAACGTACCGACACAGTAGACGAACCTAGTCGTTACATCCAATAAGAAATAGTGGATGATCATCGACTGTTGGATACTCGAGCAATGCCGAGCTGCCCATTTGTAGGCATTGAACCATCTCGCTTGATTGAATATTGCTTTGCTCAGGACCCATCTCGGTTTCCGCCTATAGCATTAAGGTCTCAGCTAAAAACCAGTATGACAAAAGACCTCGATGGAGATCCCAATGGAGTCTTCTTTAGTCATACGAATTTGCTCATATCTATTCATGGACCTCGCCAGGCATAGTTTTTATCTGTTGAGTGGCCTTTATCAAGTGGAACATCGTCCACACCTGAGATAGGGAACGACAGTTGACTTTGAAAAGCCTTATAAAAACTGATCGGCAAGACGCAGCCTGGACGCATCTCGGAAAAGATGGACAAAAGCGTCATATCCATTCTGCTGTCTATAAGAATTGATTCAGGGTTTGGCCAAAGAAATCACCTTGGTATTTTATCCCCAAGACATTACATAGAGCCCTTATTCCAATGCGCCTGGTAGTCTCTTGTTTCGTGCCGGAAACATGCTACATCAGTAATATGAACGTATCATTCTGTGAGTGCACCAATCGCTATTGCGTCTTACTAAGTTGATAAACACTTGGTCTCCATCTGAAATATTCTCGTAAAAGCAAGTCCCAAAATCTGTCCTGTTTTTAAACTTTAACTACGCATGCCGAATCTGCTGAGGTACGTATAGTATGACCACTGGCATTATTTCCAGTTGCGCCATAGGCATTTAGAGTACTCCAAGCCTGGCTGGAGACTCTGTATTTACCAGTTCTGTCTGTATCAATATCCACATATACTGCTTTGTCAGCAAAATCTCTCAATCTTGATTTTCGAGTCTTTCTACCAGCATGTGTCTCATAAACCAGTGGACAACTAGGATGCAGGACAAGCAGCAAGAGCAGAAGGACAAACTTCGTAAACATTGGAGATACTTCTGAAAGAAATAAGACTCGAGAGTTAAAGAGCTCTAGTCATTTGACTAGCTGTTTGTGTATTATAACCATAATATGCCTCCACTTTTGTTCAGTACTGTACTAATCACTATACATTATTTCAAATAGCTATTAATCTTTGCAGAAACCGGCTATTATTTCTAATAAATAGACCCCCAAGAAGGAGAGTCTTTTCTGCCTCACCTCTCTGTAAGTTTACTGGGAAAAATATCCACTCACCGAACTGATCTTTGTGAGAGGAGGATTGTCGACTCAGGTACGGGAAACTATCGCACTCTGTACTCATCGAATCTGTGAGGTAAAAATAGGCACCATCAACTGTTGTGGATCCGATAGTATAAAAGTGTATCTCACACTTCGACAGTCTGCATCAACACACAATGTTGAAACCGTAAATCTATTGGGAGTCTGGCTAGGCAGTCCAGGCTCAACTGGTCTCATACTACTCACAGAACAAGTCTCGACCACGTACGCCCGTCTGCTTCGGTGCACAGGCTGCTCATATACTGTCGAGGAGTCATATTCTGCTACCATACTTCGCGTAACCTGCAGAAACAGCAAAATAATAAAGTAGTAGTAGTCCCTATACGTTCATCAAACGTTTTGATTCTGATGTAAAAGCTACTCCCAAGATAATGCGACTTTTAAATCTAACACCGTGTCAGTTTCATTCCACCCTTGCTGTTACACCAAGATATTACCTTAATTTTCAGCGCTCTCATAGCAGCATGGCTATAGATCCTCGAGATTAGTGGTCACCCTCTCCTCGATTCTCCTATGGATATCCTCCTGACTATCAAGGTGAGCATTCGAGAACTGTCGACGTCGCTCTTCTGGTTTAGCAGTGTTCACAAACTGGGCCCACTTGCATTATCACGAGAAACCACGACCCAGTGAACGACAACCCTGCTGTCAGTCGTGCGAATTGTACCTACCTGGGATGAATCATAGCAATCGGCTCTGGTGTAGCCCAGACATTATTTCCGTGCTGCCATATGTTGCAGCGAGTGCCAGAATCGCAATTGCGAGACACAGTTTCTTCTTAAGCGATGTTACCCCTTCTGGTGTTAGCCAGACTAGAGTTTCGCTGAGCTCTAGTCATTTGATTAGTTAGCCTGTATTGATACACAGGTCTTTTCTGCGCACGACGGAACTGACATTCAAGGTGTTGCACTGATGGATTACGGGAGTAGCAATCTCCTAGAATTCAGAATCTTTTGAAGATGTACATACTCAAACACGAGTTTATAGTAAACCAGTATTTCAAACCTTGAGAGTTTAGCTGGTCTCACCAACCGATATTAGTCCCATCGAGCGGATCTGACGATAAACGTACTTTGCTCGACAGCTGAAGATAGCGCGTCAAGCGCTCGAACTCCTGCGCCGCCAAAAATACTGCACCGAGATCAAAGACCGTCTTGCCAGCCGAGCGTCGGTATAAAAGATTTTATTGGGTGAGCACCGAATAAAAATGATCGACCTCGCTCTTTTCTTTTTATACCAACGTCGTCGTTGATTAAAATCTATCGACCAGTGGTATTAAACCACCGGCTCCACCTCCGGAGCGTGACGATGACTTGTTAACCGGGTGCGGACGGATCCCAGGATTCGGACGAAGTAGTCCGGGTCGGCGCAGCGACACCATCCTCATCGGGGCTGGCCGTACTAAGCTCTCGCCAACCCTGCGTTACCATAGAAAATCGCAAACGATACCGTTCTTTTGAAAGCGTACCGCAACATCGTGCGCACTTCGGATTGGAATCCTGAATCCGCCAATGTTCCATACGGCGCCTCGATCAGCAGGAGTTACTGACGTAGGTCAGCCAGGCGATGATACACATCTCCGCCGTCTGACCCTGCTGCGACAGATAAGACCCGTGCTTCGCCTGTGAGGCAGCAGCATGACTCATCGAGCCACTGAGGCCTGCAGCCAGAGATCATCGTTACAGCAACATGAAGACACGCCAGCAAACTACGGCTCTGTGGATGTGATGCTATCCGACCTAGAAGACCTGCCTGATTCTGACAATGGACAGCCAATATCTTCTTTCTCTCTCACAAATCAGCACAGAAAGACTCAGTTGTATAGCACAGTACACCAGTCCGTTGATTAGATATTAATCATATAAATTAGCATCTGCAGCGTTAGCAAGATTTATCTATGAAAAGGCTCCGAAGAGAGCCTTTGTCCTCTAGTTTAAATCTCAGGTGCGCTTTCGAGTGTAAACATTTTCGAAGATTGACATAACGGCCAACCAGCTGTTTCATAATGACATCTCCTCGAAAGTCTGAGGGACGAAGATGCAGGTACTTTTGTATTTCGCTAGGACAGCCATTGCGTATAACGGAATCTCTCACACCTCACGACGCTGCCATAGCTGCGCCTCGTCTCGGATCTGCTGACTACACTCATCGTGAAGTCTATTTCTTGTCCCACCGGAATCCACATAATGCGGAAACCTTTTTCACTCTGGTGATGTCCAGCACAAAACCGAACTTATTTAGCAGAAGATCGTCTTCTTTCACCAGCATGTACCAAAGCGGTTCTGCGAGTCGATTCCTGTTCGGGTGTCTGTGCGTTATAGACGCAGACATCTCTGTTCACACTGTCAAGACGATTGCCGATGCTGATCCTCGGGAGTCGCACCACATGTCTCTTTGAGAATCGTCTCGGCAGATGCGCTTTGAAGTACATGTTCGCAGACTTTATTGAATCTGATCATCTGCATCGACGCCGAGGTCTCGGTTTGTCGTGGGTGATACAAAAGCCGAGTTGGATCGCATCGCGGTACTTCCGCGTACTTTGACATCTGGCGGCACCATACTCGGAAGCCAGTCCCGTAGAGCGTGCCCAGTGACTCTTTTCTGGAGCTGATCATCAGTAATCTTTTCGACATGCGCCACCATCATCTCAAAGAGGGCATCACTATGCCTCGAAAGCCTCGCGCTAGAGCTCGTCTCGCAATCCTTTTCGGTCTCGACATGGTGTAATCTTTCTTCTCGATTACGCCACCTGGTCGAGAGTTTGTGCAGTTTTAGCTTCCTGGCTAAGGTCGTTCCTCGCTGCTCTGTTCGTTGCTCCTGCTGATAAGCCCTGCAAGAGCTATCGCAAGGCCAACCACCAAAGCAGCGCAGGAAAAGAACTAGCAGCAGGAAATAGGTAAAACGCTTCTTCACCGCTACTTTCTCCTTTGTGATAAAAGTGCCAGAGTACTAAGAATTTTCAGTACTCTTACGGATTAGTGCAGACTATTTTATTATAGCGCACAAACAGCATGATTAGTCAACTATAAGCGTTATAGGTCCAGGACTTTAGGCAAACTAGGCAAATAAGTACACAGCAATACTAGGTAGATCCATACTTAAGAATAACAACATAAACGCAAATAGGAGGATTCACTCTATGGCATATGTGTGCCACAACCATATGAAATCTGACGTAGTGAAAGCGTCAAAAGAGATTTTTCTTGTAATGGAAGAAGCGTTGCGCAAGTGATAGGACGTGTCGGGGAGAAACAGAAGCACGCTAGATAGAGGATTAAAAGATGGAGAGAAATTAATAATTATCGTGACTTTAGAAATTATGGTAGACCAAACAGAGATCCCGGAAAGCAGTTTCGCTGTTAGAATCTTCTAAAGTGGCGCATATTAACGCGTTCTGATCACGTCCTAAAACTCATCCAAACATGTGCCTTTGTGATGAAAAGCGTTAGCGCATATGTTGTTAAGACTAGACCTGAATTGGGAAACGAGTAACTTCTATCGTGTTGGCTAACCCTCCAAAATGAAAATGTAGAGGTAAGTTTTTCTAGAAGTGCGTGTGACTGTCCGCAAACAGTTAAACTTCAAATGTCCGGCCTTATGGAAAGTGTTACATGGGCTAAGAATAACCCAAGACGGCTACTTCAGCTGACGCTCCAGGAGAGAGCTAGTGAGGTGGATACGGTTTCTCACGAACCATTGCGGCAGAATTTTATATTACCACCGCGTTGATGCCCGCACGAGAATGCTACCGTCGCAGATTGTGCGGGTATAGCTGCCAAACCAGCACAGCACTAGACCGTACCAGAGGCGCATGTTTGGACTCTCAAATTTGGTAAGATGGTCTCAACGCGATAATGGGACGAGAATTATGGCAGCATTTGAAAATGCTTTTTAGACAAGAATGATAATCCGCCTGCCATACTCAGAGTTTCGCAGACCTAACGATAACGCACACAGGTAGAACGTTTTAATAGAACCATGCGCGTGATGGTTGAATTTGGACCATATACGAAGAGAGGCCCAGAAGAAAGACCTAAAGCAGCTACAAGAGAACATCTCGGCCCACTATAACTATGCTAGAATACATACAACCTCAAGAATGACTCCGGATCCAAATGTTGCAAAAGCTGCTGACCCCTCGTTAGCAGTATAGACAAAACTCAAACCTTCTCAAGATATTTCATTCGGGAGCGATAGATTAGACGTATATGGTTTTGTACTGATATGCTGCGCTGAAGAGAGCTATTCTCTGAAGTTTAGAATTCTGCCCGCTGTCAAGCGAAACAATATCTTAACCCGCAGACAAGGAGCAACATCTTGTCCAAGAGATCAGTGACTTCATGGGCAGAAGTAGGTTTTCCCGGCTGTGATCCAGTGTCGCTAAAGTAGCGGATCGGACGGGCCGTGGGCAATGCAGTATAAAATCACGCACCTGCAAGCATCACGTGATGTCGTAGCTCATGCGACCAGCGCTGGAGCATGCCGTAGTCGGATTCGCCGCGAGGCTGAAACGCGTCGTCTGGCGGCATAGACCGGAAAAGCCATTGCGCACGTGCCCTCGTCCATCATTGGCGTCGAGAAATCGGCAATGATGTCAGACGTGACCGATGCCGTTTCCGAATCCTGCAGCAGTTGAGGCTGTGCCCATCGCTGCCAGCGAGTGACTAGTCGATTCTCGAGTTGCGCCCATACCCTTTCTGACGCCTCGAAATCAATCCGAAGCAGCCGCCGGCGGTGGGTGTGTGTTCATGTTGGTGGAACACCCATGCAAACCGGTTTTGGCTTTTTGGGGTGTTGCTTTGTTCCCTGACCCTGTACGGCTCGTTTCAGACTTTCGGGAAACCCATGAGGCTTGGTAACACCTAGTGTTCCCATATCGGTCCAACCTCGAGCGTCAACTTGAGTCTCAGTTCCTGAAGCTGTGTCGGCTTGGTGCAGCTCCAGGGCAAGCATCAGCAGGATCCTCACTCAACTGGCTATTACTCGCTGAGATATTCCGCATGGTCGGAACCAATCTGTCTGTCCATAGAGCCGACAAGAGAGTCGCCTCTATCTTTCCGGGAAGCTGGTCTCGCCCTGCTGTGCGTGAAGTCTCTGATCGGCGTCGCCTCAGGAGTCTTTTCTTGCGCAGCCTTTCTGGCCACAACTACCAGTATAGGACGACAGCGGTGACAACAGCAGCACACAAACAAGATTCTTTTCTCATCGTTGGTTTTCCTCCTTTCAGGAGAGAGCTAGAGTGCCTCAACACACCGTAATTTCTACAATTGGTAGACGATGTTGTTATAGCATAAGGCTTTATTTTTGTCAGTTATACGTTAAGGTCCAGGACCTGTAAATCAGGCAATAAGCATTGAGCACGAAAACATGCAGATCCATACTTCAGAATAACAACAAACGTAACAGGGAGGATCTCACTGCAGATAATAAAGGCCAAATCACAGAAATTCAACGTAGTCAAAAGCTTAAAAGAGATTTTCTTGAAGGGAAGGTTACAGGCAAGGAAGAGATCGTTTCTGGGAGAAATCTGTAAGCACTTTTACATAGATGGATTAAAGATGGAGAGAAATTAATAATATCCAGACTTTAGAAATTATGGTGTAGACCAAACAGAGATCCTGGAGAGAGTTTGTTTAGGAATCTCTAAAGTGGCGCATATTAACGCGTTCACATCCGCTCCTAAAACTCATCCAAATGCCTCTAGATGAAAAGCTAGTAGATATATTGTTAAGACTTGACTGAAATTATAAACCTACAATCGTCTCATGGCACACCCTCCAAAATGAAAACATGAGGTAGTTTTCTAGTGCGTGTAGAATTGTCCGCAAACATAAACTGTCAAAACTGTCTGTCTAGCAAAGATACGGCCAAGAACAACTCCAAGACGGCCACTCAGCTAACGCTCCAGGAGAGCTCAGTGGAGGTGTGCATGGTGTTCTTAATGAACCATTTTGCGGGCAGAATCTTTATACTACCATCGTGTTTGATGCTCCACACTCGAGAATGACTCATTCGTGCAGATTATGCGCATAGGCCAAACCAGTCACACAGCGCTGCACCGTATTAGAGGCGCAAAAATGTTTAATCCTCAAATTTAAGATGGTTCACTGCGATAATGGACGAGAATTTTGGTGCAGCATTTAGAAATGCTTTTAGATCAGAATTGATATCCAAACGTTGCTAGCATACTCGAGTTCGCAGACCTAACGATAACGCACGCTATAGAAACTGCTTTTAATAGAACCATGCGGATGAGCTACTGGGACCATATACTGGAAGAGGGCCCAGAAGAAAATATCTAAAGCAGCATATGAGAATATCTTATTCATCTACCATAATCCATAAGCTAGAATACATCTATACCTAAGAACGACCTTTATCCGAAATGTTGCAAAGCTCAGGACCCTCTAAGGTTACATACAATGCTACTACATTTACTTCAAGCATTGATAGTTTCTCTATGTTTCATAGCATCCGATACACAATGGTATCTAGGACAACAAAATGAATGTCGATTCTCTGGTTCTTTTTGCGTGCTTCATGTACAATGTTTGCTTGTGTTGTCCTGTGAAGAGATGTGCATAGACAGGCTGTCTGTTCGTCTGATGCTGGACTGATTTGACGTCTGAGAGCTTTATACTGGAGCTGGTCACAATTAGCGAAGCTGTTTGCGGCTAGCAATGCAGCATCCTAGCAGAGGTAATGATGGCACCAAGATCCACCACATACCGGTGACCACGCTCTCAGGACCAGTCTTTGATGTTCCGGAGTTGAGCTGCTCTGCTAGAAGTTGCCGTGAGCTGGTGTTGGTCTCGTTAGCGAGCTTTGCTGACATAAACATCAGCGTTGTCTTTGAATAGCAAAACTATCTGCACATGCCTAGCCGTGCTGATCAAACGGTTGTTACCACAGGCTAGTTTTTATCAACAACCTTGAAGAAGAAGCGAACGAACGCGTCCCACGACAGCATACAGTTACCAATGTTTACACCGTAATCGTTTGCAGCAGTTGTTCCTTCATTATAAGGTATACTCGTTAGAATATCTTTTCGCACGGATGAGCCTTTGTAGTGAAAAGTCCTTTGATGTGTGTTCCATATTGCTTTGAAGAGTCATTGACAACTACTGTTTGGCAAACGGTTACCATCGTTTAGGTTCTTGTAGTGATCTCGATACCGCACAGTATCACCGACCTTAAGCTCATCAGGCTTTTCTCCAGTCTTTATCACCTTCATACGAACTCCGTTTTGATGATTGAAGTGTTGAAGACTGGCTCATCTTGCAGCGTCACTTACGCCAGAGCATTGATGTATCAAACCGGTGGCTGGTTACCACTCGCTTTGTCATAACCGGAGTTTGACGCCGGCACTCAGTAACTAAGCCATCTTGAAAGCGGTGACACCATTTTTCCAGACATTGTTCCTGGAAAGAGGGCAGAACCTTCAATGTCACCGGAGGAAGAAACGACGACCATCAGCACTCTTAAGTGATTTAGAGAATCCCAGATGTGAGATGGAGTAGCATTGTTGGCGTTAATAAAACCAGTAGTACGAGCTTCGCCAGAGTCCGTAGGACGTGGAGGTCAACCTGAGCAGTCAACATCCTGAAGCAACTGCATTTAGATTCTTAGGGTTGTTATTATGAACATACATACGAGAACGATGTAGGTCTTTAATTTCTCTCTCAATCATTAACATCACCGATACTCCAAACGCCATGTACCCTGATTGCCAGCAGCAGCATCATCACGGATGCCAACAACTCACGTTCTATCGGTTAGTGCGTAGGTGATTCCAGCCTCGAGCGCGTCTGCTTCAGTAAAGTGATGAGTCGGGCCGTTCCCCGCAGGAGTTCATGACGATTGTCTTGCTCGCCATGCTGTCAAGCTGCGTTGATGTCCGCGACAGAGTAAGTTGGACGATCGCCAGCATTGTCACCCCAACCATAGACGGTGTTGAGACGGCAGCAGTAATACCTGCAGCCACAGAAAGAGTAGCTACGGATGATTCCTTAAGTGCGTTTCATTAAAAGCTCCTTTTCTATTTTATAAATAGTCACTATCTTTATGAATATCTTATATCATATAATCTGGTTTTGCTATGCAGTAGTGTCACCGTTTTACTAGCCGAATTAGTTCGTTCGCCCCGCTACGCAAAACCGAACTTCATCTCAAATTCAGAATAACAGAATCCAGCGGTCTGGGCGAGGACCGCCGAGCGTGCAGTGCGATAGATGCTCGTCGATACTGGCTGACTAATCGGTGGTCTTCAGCTCACTCAACGCAATTCGAGGCGACCGGATGCGCCATCTGTGCAGCCCGGATTAGGCGTCGCCGTTAATCTGAAGCTGCTTGTCGCTATCGTCGTAAAGACGATTAGCTAGCAGGTTTCTTTGGGCCGTCTTAGTCTCCTGGATTCATTCCTGCTTTCGTGATTTTCGCTTTCACCTTCAACATCCTGCTAGGGAGCCTCGCGTGGTCGGTGCAGCCATGGTTTCTTGCAGGATCGCTACAATGGCGCTGTCTCGTCGCCCCAGGATCGCTGTACCTCGAGGTGGTCAGTACCAGTTCCTCGGAAGAACCACCACGCCTTTTCGGCTGTCAGCGATTCAGCGGCAACGTTTCTCTGTTGTTATCTTCACGACCGTCACGAGTAGCGAGTTTCTCGCTGGGCTTGGTTTCTTGGTGGAGTAGGTCTCCGCGGAGTGGTCTCCTCAGCAGTCCTCTTCTGATCCGGCCTCCTCTCTTTTCGTATTTTCAGGGAGCAGTCTCGACTCACCACCCGGAGTCTTGGTTTCCGGAGCCGTAGTTTCCTGCGGAGCGGTTCCCTTCGTGGTTTCCTCGAGGAGTGTCTGCGTGAGTGGTCTCCTTCTCAGGCTTTCGGCCGTTTACCCGGGATCATCGGACGCTTGTCGCTGCACACATATGGCTCGTAATCTCAGCAGTTAGTGGTGCTGTTCTTGGAAACGAATCCAAGAACCAGCATCTCTATTTTCCGTCCCTTCAAAGGTGGTAGCCTTTGGTGTATAGCACTAAGAGATCAGGGTTCTTACTAAACTCGATGGTTCTGCGCGCCTCAGCCGCGATACCAGCGTGCTTTCTTAAGCCCCAATGCTTCGGAATAAACTCGAACCTTCGCTCGCCAAACGCTCTTCTGAGAAGGGCGACGGTCTCCAGCATAAGGACGAACTTTTTCCGCCACCACATAGTGACTGTGATCCGTTTTCTCCATGAGGTCAGCAAAGACCTTTGCCATATAAAAATGCGTCTTTCAAACATCTTCTCGGCCAGTTGCAGCCTTGGCGACAAGATCCTGAAGATTAGCACCATCAGGAAGCCGAACATCTTTTATTTCGACACAAAATCCGCACAGGAGCAAGACGAGGTTGCCAAGTCTTTCCTTTCATCCTCACCTGGCTCGCGCTGATCTCGCTCACCGAGTAGTGCTGTGCGCATCATCCCGACTTACGCCAGTATACGGGAAGCCGAGAGCGGTATCAAAACCCGCTCGCTCATTACGCTCAACGAGGGTATTCCGCATATGTTATGGGAAACGCAGTCCAGTCGCCGATCCGCGAAAATCGCTCATCCGCACACTCTGCTCCAAACGGTATCGTGAGCTCCTCGCAGCACTAACTCTGCCGCAGTGCTGGCAGCATCGATCGAGCTTGCTGCGGTGTTCGCGCACCCGCTTAGCACTGCAGGGCGAAACTCATGGTCGCAGCCGTCGCAAGTCGCTGCCAAAGCACCGCAGGCACGTACACCATCTTGCCTTCACCACAAGATCTCTGGTTACATAGAGTTTGCTGAGTGTTCCTCCTCCTGGTCATTTTGTGGACGTGCCGTCACAGTTTGCCGAGTAGCTAGAAGTAATTGATCGCCAGCCGCAATAGCTGCCTCACATGCGAGCAGAGTTGCAAGCAACGTTATCAACTCGGTTCATTCCGTCGATAATATCTTCACGTGCATCGTCGGAACAGGTACTCGCTGCCGTTCCAACTCGTCATCTGAGAAACTGCAGAAGATCGGAAAAGAGTGAGGCAGATGAATGCTTTTGGCTAAAAGCGATCAAAGCAAACCTATGTCAAGGTTCTGCGGAAAGTACATATTTGTCAGGGGCTTTCAGTGCTATTCGCCAGTGCAGCATCAGAAACTACAAAGAATGCTCGCATGACGTAGTGTAGGCAGATCAAAGAAACGTTGAAAAACGATCATTCCATGCAGGTGACCTTGCAAAGGCGAACTGTGTCTCAGTGCTCCATCCATCACTATGATGCATCGAAATTGCAAGAAGAAAGTTCGCAGAAGTGAACTGCAAACGAAGAGACGTTTATTATCTGCTTTGTAGTCGTCGCCCGTGGCTTTGACCACTCTTAATGTCAGCAATCATTCGCGGTGCATACGAGCAGATCACAACCATGAAAGACCAAAGTAAGTATCCTTGAACATTTTCTACCTCCGTGGCTCTTCCTCCAATATGTGCATATTTGGTTTGAGATGTCGTAAGGAGGCGCGAGTCGCTGTTGAAGCGCCACAGCATCCAGTAGCGACGCGTCGAGTTACATCTATATTTCTAACAGACTCAAAACGAGAATCTGGGTTTGATGCATCGATTCATTATCTATATTTGGCAGGTTCGCCCAGAACCTGATGACCTGATTTGGTAATGGTCGTCATTGCGCGATGCGGGTTCACGCTCGTTCCTCAGACCGTCTGATTATACTATACCAGCATATTTTCGTCACGGTCATTGGTATCGCCCTGTAAGTCTGCTGTCATGCTTGAATTTTAATCTGTTTTATTAATCTTTTGCCTGGCGAAACCCCCGGATTGCTCGGCTCGCGGCGCAAAATTCTAGTTAGTTGCATCGTCAGGCTCTTTGGTATCGGCGCGCTCGGCTGTTGCGTGTTAGCGAGGGCTCCCTACTCATCCTTGCCGCGAAGCTCTCGACCGCGATCAGCTTCCTCAACCTTCGTGAGCGATGCAGTTCGTCTTTGCTCGCCAACATGCGCTCACTCGTTGCTGGTGAATCTAATTCCTTCTCCGTTAGCATAGTTAAACGCCGTCGCCGGTGCGTAAGGACGAATCCGTCAACCGCTCTGATGTCCTGGTCACCTTAGCTGCATCCGGAACCAGATTGATCAGGTCCGCGCTTTGCAAACGCAAACGTGAGCAAGCGTGAAGCTTTGGGTGACTCCCTGAGGTCTCTAGATCAAGGTCGACCTTCCAGATTCTCTGATCTCACGTACCCAGCAACGCATCTCTGTCTCACCGCTGAGACGATGATCGATCGACAGTCTACCGCTCTCGCGTAACGACTGATGCGGGCTTTCATGAGAACCGGAATTGCTTCTGGTTCCTTCTGTTTCTCTGAGTCGTCGTCGACATCGTGTTTGACAGAGTCTCATGTAGCTGGAAATATATCTAAACTATAATTGCCATATCTCCTGGGGCCTTTCTAGTCTGCAAAATGCTGGTTTTCACTTCATAGAAGAGCGACTGTTGAGCTTGTTCAACAGTGATGTGGATTATATCTATATTATAAGCATTTTGTCTCTAAGCATAGAGATCTCTGAGGACTTCGTATTTCTCGCCCTCAGCTTGTAAAATTATTACTTTATTATTTAATACTCGTTTTTCAATTGTCTATTTTATTTATATCCGTGATATTTTATCTTTAATTGCTTTCTTGCTTTTAAATTGCATAACCTCTGCACTCTTTGCTAGTACTTGATCAAGCGATATATGATATTTGAGCGATATTAATGCTGGTTATGTTAAGAGTAAGAGCATGGGAAAACAACTTTATGCGATGAATGATCAGAGTTCGGCACGTTCGTTTTCGAAAAAGCGAGACGAGGATCGAGATGACTCACAGTTCTTGGCTAGGTAGTGCGCAGAAAGTGAGGGAGAATTGGGCGTACTGCGTGGGATGATGACAGGAGGAGCGCGGAGCTGTCGGAAAATCGAAAGTGTGTACGCGGATATGAGAATGCGAGCCCTGGCGCAAGTGGCGAGCGCGCGAGGAGCGAAATATTTCATGTACGATGCGCGAGGGTGCCGAAAACGGTGGAATGGTTTTCTGTCGGCAGTAATGGTGCTGGTGTATTAGCGATCCAGGGGATCCTCGTGGCATGAGTGAAGTAAGCGGGTTTGAGTGGCGGAATACTGAAGTGAGACTGGGGTAGCACAGGTGGCTACCGCCATAGTGACTGACTCGAGCAAGGCGACAGGAGGCCAATAACTATATGGACTACGCGGCGATGGCGAAACAGGAAATGATGCAGCGTGGCGGGAATTCTGGCGGGAATGCTGGAAGTTACGGGGTGGATACGCGTGCGTGACGGTATCCCATGGTGAGGGCTGGTGATATGGTAGCGGCGAGTAGGGCGTGATCTGCAACTGAAACTTTGGGGGAGTTGAGCGAAATTAGGTGGAGGTCAGGGTTATGGGGCTGACAAAACTATGGAGGTGGAAAATAATTATGGAGCTGGACAAGGGAGAGGGGAGGACTGGGCAGGCAGGATTAAACTCTGCAATCAGCAACACACACAGCGTTCACCAACAATTTTAGTATGAAATCAATCAAAGTAGGTAAATCTTTGAAAGAATAGAGTGGTTTGATATAATGGCAGTACTAGATTCGAGGAGATGCTTGACGCGAGTCAGTCAGTCTAGTTTGTATTTTTACAAAATGGTGGAATAGCTCAGTTGGTTAGAGCGTCTGATTGTGGTCCAGAAGGTCGTCGTTCACCTGATTTTCACCTCACAATTCCTCCGCTGCGGAGAGATTATAGATATAGCGTAGTGTAGTACAACGGTTAGCATACAGTTTTCTCTGAATCTGGGACGAGAGTCTCGATTTTTCCACTGTACGCACCACAACAAAGAGATGGTTGATAAGAAGGAACATTTTATGTTCTACGCATTGTTATGCGTTTTATATATTTTTATATGTTTTATATAAAAACTTAGATTCAAAAATAATTATTCAGAGATTTTAATTCAAAGTTTTATTCAGAAGGTTTTAATTAAGAAGATTTATTGCGGTTTTAATTCAGAAGACTTTGCCCTAAAAGTTTAATTGATGAAATGAGCATTTAAATACTATTGAAGAAGGCAAATAGATGAAGGCGCTCGACGATGGTGCGCGAAGATAATCATGAGCGTGGATGGCGATGGCTAGAGAGGTACCAATTCTTCGGACGGTCTTCAACGATCATGGCTAGGTCTGGCTGATTTTTACCATGATCGCGCTTTATAGACGTTCTTGCGTGGCCTGACTGGAGATGACGTGCCCTCTTTCATTTTTGATCATCGAGGCGAGCAGCATTTTCATGAGTCGAGTCGGAGAGTGGGCGCTTGACTGATTTTGTTGCAGTATTGATGGAGCGGACTAGCCGAGGATGTAATTCATATTATTGGACGTATCAGTGGAATCGAGTTTTTGCAGGTCAGTGGTTGCCTGAGATTTTAGTGCTACCCGCAGCAGTTTTTGTGCAGTATTTTTGCGTAGTATTGTTTGCTGTGATTTTCTACTGATCGATCGCCTACTGGTGTTTTTACCGGATTTTTGTTGTAGTTGCTGGGGTTTTTTCAGATGGCTCGTCGAAGGCGCTCATTAAAAGATCTTCTAGGTCATCAGAATCATCTTTAATAATCTCTGTTTGGCGTGTGCCTCGACTGAGTGGAGCGGCGAATATTACTGAGGAACCGAATTCCGATTCGAGTTGGTCCTCAAAAAGATCATCATCAAGCATCCGTGCAAGGGTTTTTAGAGTGCGGCCGGCTGAGGCTCAAGGCGAGAGTCTAGCTGGTTGCTGCGATATTTGGCTGAGGTTCAGATTGAGCTTGAGAGGGCCGGCTGGACGAATACGGCCAAAGAGCTTTGCGGGTAGAGAGGCGATGACCTCGAATACGGGAAGACGCCGAAACTTTTTAGTGTCGCCAGCTGGGCGAAGAGAGGGTATTGTTTGAGACAGTGAGCTCGGAGCGGTGGTGGCTTTTAAGGGTGGCAGTCTTTGTGACGGAGTTTCGTGCGAGTTTATCGGAGCTTGTGGTAAGAACTTGTGACAGAGCCAGTTGCGGAACCTGCGGTAGAACTGAAGCTAAATGGAGTGGTTTGGCGTGGTTTTAGTGGCATGCGTTTTGAGGCGGCGATTGAGGCCTCTTCGCGGCGCCGTATTCTCCTGGAAGAGCCTCGTTGTTTGCGGATTTGCTCGGCTCTGAAGACGCTTTTTTGCTTCGAAGTTCCATGGCTTTTGCGGCGAGCGGCCATCTGTTCGGCAGCTTCGCGCTGAGCCTGGCGTTGGGCACCCAAAATACGCTGACGCTCACCTTCAAGAGCGCGACTTTCGATGCTCCCCAGCGCTTGATATTCTGATAGCCCTGTTTTGCGGCTTCGATACGGCGCTGATTCTAGTGTGGAGACGATTTTGCCTTCGATTTGATGTTTGATAGCTTCACGACGAGCCATTTCCCGGCGCGCAAGCTGCGCGCTCGTTCACGATCGGTTGAAGTGGAGCAGCAGTACGACAGCGCACCACGTACGGCGCAAAACCATGCGCCTTCGCGCGAGCTGATACTACTAATGGTTGGCCTTGAGCTCTGATTCGTCCTGCATAAACTTATTGTTTTCTTTTTATATATACCTGATTTTTAAATCTTTGAAAATTTGTGACTGAGCGGTTTATTTTTGCAGGTTAAGTGAGGTTTTATTTTACGGCAGATCGAATTTATTTAGTGTCTAGGGTTTTAATTACGGTAGATCGGAATTTTATTGTTCAGAGTTTTATTTACTATTGTAGATCGGAGCTTTAGTTGTCTCAAAGTCTTTATTTATGCCGAGTAGATTGGCTTTTAATTACCGCCAGGTTTCCGCTGGATGAGGATTACCATGCGTGACGTGTTTTGCGGTCTCGGATACCCTACTAGCTACCCGCTGGAGATGAGGCAGACTCGCCGACCAGTACAACACCATTAACACCTGAATTGTCAAATAAGCACCGGCATTATTTGCGACGCCACCACCGTAGAGAATTGGGATTTTCACTGGCAGCAGGCTTTACCGCAGATGGCTGACAAGTTGTTCCTGAACAATCTTGATGGAGGCGCAGCGACTTTCATATCAGGGCGCTGAGCGGGCTGGTTTAGTGGGTGGAGATGGCTCCAGACCGGCCTCGTAGGCGATGATACATTTTCTTTCACGTCTTCCAGATGGTCGATTCTCAGAGAGACCACCGAGGAGCTTCGCTCGCGGTACGATCATCTTTGGTTCTCGCTCAAAATTGCGCTGGATTTTCGGTTTCAAGCCGATGCTGTTAGAATTGTGATATTATTTTCGGGAGCGGCGGCACTCTTGACTGACAAGTCACGGTTGGTTTCCGCCAAGATGAAGCGGCGTTCAGAGTGGCCAATTATGCATAGTTGGCACTATCATCGACGAAGCTGCAAGATGTGGAGACTTCACTGAGGTATGGGCCAAAAATCTTTTGCAGAAATTTTGGAAGTATGAGCTTGATGACTTATTGCGTCTGTTGAAGAGAGATAGGAGGCGAGAGAGATGAAAGCTCGAAGGATGATGATTTTCGATGCTGCGTCGGTTTCCGATTTTCTTTAGGTAACCTTTGGAGATAAATTGATGAAATCCCCAACAGTTAAGTTCATTTTTCCAGTTGTGCTCCATCACGTAAGTTTCATGAGATTTCATTATAGCATTTTTATGCGTGGATTATCTGATGTTATTTAGAGCAGTCGACTGTGTCTGGATTACTTTTTATAAGCTTCATTTGCTATGGAATTTTGGTGCAATGCGGCATGGTTACGCTGCGGTGTTGAGTGCAGATGAAAAAGACTCTGGCATTTGATATTGGATCGACTTAAACTGTGGCGAGATCGCTCGACTCGCAGATGAGACGCGATTTATGGCAGTATGTTTGAATAATTTTGATAGTCCGTCTCGATTTCGGGAGCCAGAAGTTTGACCAGTTTTTGACTCATAGATCGTAGAATAGGCTGATTGAGGTGGGCAGCAACAGTGGCGTAATTAATGCACACGATTTGTACCACGCAGGTGGCGCAGGACGCAGCATTATCGCCACATGCGCCGATGGCGAACGCAAAAACGATGGGCGGGAATACGACGAGAGGAACTGGGAGCTGGCTTTATGCCTCCGCTGACTGAATCTGAGATGCACGCAGGACTTTCAGGGGCGATTGAGGTGTGCAGGCGGCGGCGAGCTGGGCTTTCTGGGAGAGTGATCAAACTGGAAACCTGGCGACGATGAAATTGATGAACTCGCTTTGTCTCAGGTGACACTTGGCACTGGGACAGGCGGCGGGGACCGAGGAAAACATACGCTTTGTGATCTAGATTGCAGAGAAGCGCAAAGATTTCTGTGGAGCGAGCCTAGTGTTGTAGCACCGGATTTACTGAAATTTGGCGGGACACACTGTGTAGCTAATGCAGTGAGAAACCGTGAATGAAGGCATTTGCATGCAAGCATCTGATGTAGAGGAGCTTTAGTGTCCTGAAAGGAAGATATTTTGTACTTGGCGACATGACGCAACCTGCGTGCAATGACTATCTAGTGTGATGGAGATGGGGATCGAGACGATACGGTACGATGAACCACGTGACACCGGAGTTTGCATTGCGATTTCAGGATCTTTGTAGCTATTGGGTGCTCTTTATGGGTACTTTTGTAGTTCCTGTGGGTGCTTTTATGTGAGACCACAGAAGCTCTTGATGAGATCACTATTCATGATGGTCTCTATTCGTGATCTATATTGATGCATAATCTATGTTTATGTTAATCGAAGGTTCAAGACCTCTAAATTACCCTATTCTCTAGTTTACATACGGCGACAGGAGATTGCGCGCGTGAATGTGCTCAGTGTGTATGACCCAATATTATGGTAGACCGTGGCTTTGAGGCAGTAGCACTAAACCCACGCGCAAACGTCTCATTTTTGATGTTAATAGGTATTCGAGAATCTAAGGTGGACAGGTCGCTGATCCTGATGAGAGTTTTCATGGAACAGATACATCGTTGAAACTGAACGACAGGCTATGGCTTGGTACTGTGTGCTAGACCACATGAAAAGTAGTGAGCAAAAAGAAGAGTCTGCTTTGCATGACGTGTGCAAAGATTTTACCGCAGTCGCGACAATTTTGGTAGATCATGCACTGGATTTGTGAAGAGGCTCTATCTATAAGACGTTTTGACTGATCCGGGAGTCGTGATTGGATCGTCTGGAGGCAAGAGATCACTGGCCACCGAGATTGTGATTAAGAGTGATGGAAAATGCGGCGATGAAAATTCAAGTTCTTGATTTTTGTACCAAACTTTCTGTGAATCCTTATTTAAGCGACGGAAAATGAGTCGCGCCATAGTTTTGAGAATTCGGACCGACGGAATAGAGTCTGAGATAGATTTCGTGGATTAGAATCTGGAGACTCTGAAAACGTGATTTGGCGATATTCATTTGGCGATATTTATTTGTTGATACACTGTGCGATATTTGATGAAATAGCGTCGAAGAATAGTCGTCGGTGGCTGAATCGAGGACCCATTGGCTAGAGCAGTAAAGTCGACTCTGGACTTGATGGAGACCATAGGAGCAGCTGGCGGGCAGAGAGGTAACCGATAAGCCTCTTCGGCGGTCGGTGGTCGAAGCCAAGTTTTTGAGCATTTTCGAGCTTCCGTCACATCGTCGCGAACCAGTCTCGGCCAGTAGTGTCTCGAAAACCGCGCATCGCGGAAACGAGATCACCGAGATTCCTCTCTCGCTTCAGTTCTTGAACAAGGCGGTGCTGGCTGACTGATACTCTTTTGACCGATGGCGATTCTCACATAGAAACGCGCGAAGTAGGCGTCATCGATGACTGGGCTTCGAGGCGGGAGATTACCTTGCTCGATCATATCATCCGTAAGATGCGGTCCGGAGGGCGTTTGACGGGAGATTGGTTTTGGCAGAGCCGCGATACTATTCATAAGTGTTATTTTCTGTAAAATCAGTTTTCGCGCGATTTTGTGTCTTTTCTCCCTGGCGTTTCAGCTTTGTAATCCGTTTAACTTTTCTGCAGCATAGGCAGCGTCGGGTTTCTAGCTTCTGGAGACGAGACTGAACGCTTTCCAGGCTCAGTCGCGACGCTGTTCTTTGAAACGGCCTGAGAAAGTCGATACGACTTTTGGAGGAGGGTCTCGGAAAACATCATTGCTCAAGAGTCTGCTGGTGAGCTTTGCCAGTACCTGACTGGAGATTTGAGTTTTTCGACCTCGATGCCCGACAGCGTTTGACCTTTGACTGAGCTGGCATCGGCTAGGCCCAGAGATGGTGAGTGAAAACTGGCCTCAGCCATCAAGAAAGACTATTGACTCGACGTGCATCGCGCATGGCGCCGCGAAGACTGGTAATACTGTACCTGCCGGCATAGTATTTCTACTTCAGCCTCCAGTGGAATTACTGACCTATGCCGTTACAGGTTTAAAGGTTATTTGATATTACTTTCTGACTATTTCTGACTATTTCTGATTGCTTGCCTCGGCGCACGAACTTCTCTTCAATCTCAGCAAAGAGTTCAGGATTTCTCTTAAAGACGCGCTCTGACGGCTTCACTTTTGCGCCTCGGTCACTGGTCTCCCGCCATTATATTTGCAAGAGTCACCTGCTCTGTCGAGCACTGCCATATTGGACGCGCATAAAGATCGAGCACATCACCAATCTTGATGCTACTCGTTATACATATGACGTCAACCCAGCAGTGCGAAATGGAGCAGCAATCTCGTGCTTTGACAACCTCGATTTTCCAGTGCGCTACTGATAATATTTCGCCGTTCTTGATCATGGCCGATGCGACGAAATGTCGTAACACGAATGGAGCGCAGAATTTTAGTGCGTTGGCCACCAGTGGCAGTTTGTGCTTTCCAAACATAACGCTGAGTTTGCATGCGAATTCTGCGAATGAAGACAACGGTCAGCTTTAGATCTGTGAGATGATGTAGCAAGTTTTACGTGCACAGCTTGGAGTACTACATGTCGTGCTCTGAAGACGGCCTGGAGCGTCACCCATATCGCTACCGCTGACTCGGCTTGAGTGAGAAGGCGGCAACCGAGTCAACGGACGATGCGATTCAACGGCGTTGAGCTACGGACGAGAGTCTCGCCAGATTTCGAGAGCTCGTTCACGCTGCCCTTGGCTGAGAGATTAACGTAGGCCGCTCGATCTGACGCCGTGATTTTTCAGCACGTAGGAAGGATCGAGGGCGTGCCCGGCAGACGGCGCAAAGCTTTTGTACGCCTGATCACCCGTGTTTTTGGAACCGCGACATGTGTGTGAAGTGGCCAGAGTAGTCTTATCACTGGAAGCATTCAGGTCCATAGATCTCGATAATGCGGACCTTTTAGGATAAGCTGCCAACCAAGTGGGTATGATCGAGGGAGGAGGGACCCTGATCTGGAAATCGAGTTCAATATTTGACGCGGGATGGTTTTCGCCGAGCTTCGCAATGGAGCCGTCGCCGAATTGGTTTAGTGACGTGAGTGAGGCGTAGCTCACTGCTCAGATTTTCGCACATCTTGCGCAGTAGTTTTTGGTGTCTGGTTCTTTTTGCCATATTTTGTCCTAGAATTAATGCTTTTGGACCCATCAAATAAATTATGACCTTTTCTCACAGAAGGATAGAAGTCCTTACCGCTCTCCTTAGCTGTTATGCATAGCTGAAGTCAGAGTCACATGGAAGACGCGATGTTTACGGTTGAAATTTGTTTAGTATATTTAATATTTATGGAAATTGATGGGGATTGAAAACATCAGAGTCGTGTATCTCGAGGAATTATCTGGACAGATGTGAGCGATTATTTAACCAGTGCGAATCGGAAGCTTTCTACCACGCTCGTACCAGACAGAGAGCTGCATTTAATTTTCAGGTGATCGCTATCGGTGACTTTCTCTCACCATTGACGAAAATGGCGTTGCGGAAAATTAGCTGTGTGCTTAGGCAGAACGTGAAGAACAGGAGGGAGGTTTCGACAAGCGCGTCGATGAGGGACTGTACGGCTGTTTTTCGAGTAGCCTGTATCGTTGAGGAGAAGAAGGGCGATAGGATTCAATGCTCGGACCCAGAAAGAGTTTGACCGATGACTTTGCCGCAGAGTAGTGTCGGTGAGAAGAATGGCATGTCGGCGGTCGAATTTTCGCACAGTGCACGATCTCGGTGACGCTGTGAGAGCTTTTTGAGCGTTAAGGCGCTGCTCAGGATGCGCACGATAGGATGTCCTCGAGGACGTATCGATCAGTTTTATCGGTGAAACGGAACAGATTTTGATGTGAGATATCACTGACCGTCAGCTTGGTTGAGCCAGAATCGATAAAATCACCGACAGGAAGCACAGTTACGTGAGCCATTGTCGGTGCTGGCGTAGCCACAGACTGCGTTTCCTTCTGACTTTACTCGAAACTTGCGACCAGCAACCGGGTCGATAATGAGCTGAGGGGACCAAAACGTCAGCACTACCGTTTTTCTAGACGTCTTGATGAGATGAACATGCGGAGGAGCTGCCATCTGATCGGCGCCACAAAGCTGAAGATCGACACCCATAGGTGCGATAGAGGTGGAGTAGTCACAGCCCTGGATGAGAGTGTAGGAGAATTCAGCATAGGGAATACCAGGAACCACCTTCGCCGATGCGATTTGGATACATTTGCGATCGAAGCTGAGTCATGGAAAAAAGTTTTCCTGACAGTACGAAGAAGTCGAGGAAGCTGATGTTTGTTTGAACAGTCGTAGTTATCGACCATGGCGAGCTCATATGATCATTGTTGGATCACCATCACGAGTATTGGCGGCGCCGTCCAGACTGAAGGAGGATTCGATTTGTTTTGATGCAGGCCTTGTTATGCTCGACTTTCGTTTATAGTTTTTGAGATCACGTTCACTGTTTTCAGTCATCAATTTGACCAGTGGCACCACCAACGAGGAGAGTATGGCTGGTAGCCGTATGGACAAAAAACAAGCACACATCATGAGAGAAGGAGATTACCGATGGATTAGAGAATCAGCGGATGGGTGCAACCTCAATAGAATTCTTTGACCTTGTGATTTATCGAAAGTTCTTCAGGGTTTTGATGGTATTTTCGGCGACAACGAAACACTCGCCAGGCTAATTCTTCGGATACTCATGGTTTATTTTACAGCAATATGGAGGGACCCAGAAGGAGGTGATTCTATGGCGGACGGCAATGATGATATTAGCGAGATTTTTGATTGATATAGAAAAAGAAGGAGTGACTCTTCTTTTTCAGAAGACTATTTGGAAAATATATATATCATATCGATTATATTTCGGCGAGGTCTTTAATTTAACTATGGACCAGTGATGGCTTAGTCGGTAGCTCTCGTAACCCTGGCTATCACGTGACAGTGACGGTGATAGTCGACTCCAGAGCCGGTGAAGCTATAGTTTGGATCATTGAGATCCAGAGCTGACGGAACCGGACGTAACCACTGCGCCATCAACGGAAAGTGTGTAGCGACTGAGGCCGGCTGAGCCTGGAGTGACAGTGAATTTGAGAGCGCCAGATGTGATGCTATGAGTATTGAAGGAGACGGAAGGTGAGTATAAGAACAGTCATCTTCGGTGTTTGGACTCGCAACCCATTAGGGTCGGTGGCGTGAGCTTTGTTCTTGGAAATGATCATAGTATAGCTGATTTCGACTTCAACGACGAGGCTAGAGAGAGCGTCGGTGGCAGCTTTCTTTGGTGAAACTTGTTAAACTTGATGACTTCTGCACAGCCGTTATTTCTTAGCTATTGAACCAGCTGGCCAAAATATCGGTGATACCATTGACGCGTGAGAGTTTGCATGCCGGCTGGCTGGCTGGTTTGTCACCTCGCTTCATCGTCCCTCGGCAGCATAAACTTTGGTATGAACTGGACCCATATGGTCGTTGACGACGGTGCGGACGATGGTGTTTGAGCTATTCCAGAGTCGGAGCCGTCATGATTGCCGTTCCAAACAATAGTGGCGATAGCGGATGAATAAGAGGCCATGAGGGAATCTTTGTGGTGCAGAGTTGGAGGGTGGTGGTGGTACCAGTTTTGAGGCAGTCCAGACGCCTGGGACAACGAAACCGGCAGAGCGAGCGAGAGACCCCAGACGAGGTTACGGGCGTTGGCATCGCCAAGAATATCTGTGATCGCGTAGGGCAGCCTGAGGCGAGTCGAGTGACGCTTACCGGCGGTATCTTCCCATTTTTCGACGACATCACCGAAAGGAGTTCTTGACCTCGAGGATATGGGTGAGGCGTTTAAACACCACCACGAGCGATAGAGGCATAGTGGTGGCATGCTTGATTGAGGAACGATTGGGCAACCAGGAACCGATGGCGAACGAGAGCGCCTGATTGTATCAGTACGGTAGGAGAGATCGCCGAGGTCGTGAGCGACCTAAACTATTTTTCATACCGTTAATATAGAGTGCTTGACACGGCTGGAATGTTGAGGGAGTTGGCGAGAGCTTTACGGATTGGGATACCGCCACAGAAGGCGCCGGTGAGGTTTCGAGTTGGCAGGTTGCCAGTGAAGCCGCACAGTAGTATTTATCGATGTTCTCGTCTTTCAGAATGGAGCCCAGCGCCATAATTGACATTCACGTTGAGCGAAAGAGGGCGTAATCGAGAATTGGCTTGATGCGGAACCCGGCTCAAGCGAGGGCAGTAGCGGATTAACTTTACCTATAAACCGGTTTATTCCATCGGCGGAGCCAACCATGGCGATGACCTGTCCGGTTTCGTACATCAACGAGAGCGAGATGTATCATACGTTTAGGTACGCATGAGCTTGACGCCATTAGCGACGGCGGCTGGCATGTTCTCGCGCGAAGATCTAGGATGTCTTGATGAGTGAAGCCACCAGCGCGCATGGTTTGACACCATGCGTTTCAGTTGCTTTTTACCTCAAGGACAAAGTGAGGGCTTTCGATATTGGTGTAGCGGCGACCTCAGGTTGAATCTCGTCAAGAATATTAACTTTTTAGCTTCTTCAGCCTGTTCGGCGGTGATGTAGCCCATCCATGACGTCGAGAGTCTTTTGCTGTCTGGCAATGAGAGCTATTGGCGACAGTATTGTATGGACTGAGATAGGATGGGGTTGTTTGGAATGAGGCAAGGAGCGGACTCAGCTAGAGTGAGATCCTTAGCAGATTTCTTGAAGTAGGCCTGCGCACTTTCACACTATTACGCAGGCGCCATATGGAGACTCGTTAAGATACATAGTGATAATTGTTCTTTAGGTACATCTTCGAGCTCGAGCGAGAATCATCTCCTGATCTTGCGAGGAAGACCGGTCAACAGTACGGTTGCTGGCTTCATCAGAGAAATAAACCTGCTTGATCAGCTGCTGAGTTAAGGTAGAGCCACCTTGAACACCGTGACCTGAGAGAGTGGAAAAGACTGGCGCGGATGAGGGCAAAAGTTAGTTAACACCTGGGTGGTTATAAATCGCGATCCTCGATAGCAACTGTGGCCTGATATGTAGTTGAGATATTTTCACCTTCAACAACTAGACGATAGTCACCGTCACCTATCTTCCCAGAGGACCTGACCATTACGAGTCGAGATAGGGGACTGACCGTCTCGAAACTTTCATCTGGTCGAGACGGATTTATCAAGGTCTTTGTAGTAAGGAAGAGGCCACCGATGGCAATAACGGCAGAACATGACACGGCTGAGGCTCTTGAGAAGAGAGAGGCCTTTTTGAGAAGATAGTGAGAAGACGCGCTTTTGATGGAGCTCCAGCGAAAGAAGAAGCTTTGGACCGGTTCTGGAAGCTGGAAAGTTCTTCGGCTTTCTTTCCTGGCTCCCAGCCTGGTGCGTGAACGATAAACGAGGAGGAACAGTAGATTCATGATCTCGGGAAAAGAGAGTGAACGGAGCGCTTTGTGGGGATTTTTGCGTCGCGTTTGGTTTGAGATTTTTCAGCTTTTGCCATTTTCAGATTGCTCGTTTTCAGTTTTTAATTATGCCTCGATTTGCGTGGTTCTCGATTTTCACCACTGATTACTCTCTGATCCAGGTTTTCAGCGATGGTCGTCGGTCGGCATCAGAGTTCTTGGCTCTGACGTGGCTCCCGATCTCGCACGAGCGCTTCAGCCAGCCTTTTGCCTGAGCCGAAGTGAGTTCTGCACTGGTGACTTGATGCAGCTACGCCGCGCGCTTCGGTGCCGCCAGTTTGACTCATCTCTGTTCTCTTCCACAGCGGTTTTGTCTTTCTTTCCTTACCAGCATCAAATCCACCCTATCTCCGTCATCTGCACACTTTATATACCATACACTGCCAGTCGGAAATAGGGAGTAGCAATATTTTACAAAATGCGAGTACCCTATGCTGTGTGTGTGGACCAGTACTACAATTATCGCATATACAGGAACGATAAATGTTAACGGTTATATAAGATAGATTATAGATGATCAAAAAGATAATCACTCAATAATTTTTCTGAGAAATCTTGCACCTAATTATTCGCTTTCTTTCGCGCAGCTTGTTGTGCGATTATTCTTTTGGGTACTGGAGTAGCTATGGCTGTTGCCGGAGTGTCGTACGACTACAGCATGATTGCAACTTGTTGCGCTCTCAAACCATCTTACGTTATATTAGATCACTGGCTGAACCGAGCACATATCTCAGTATTGATGGAACTAACCTGAAATACTGACAATGAAGCTATCGCAAAATATCCAGCCACCACCCTCACATCTGGGCTTTTAAGGTTACATATGTCGTCGATGAGACCAGGCTGAAGACAAGGATGGAACTGCAGAGATTCGCACGAGCAACTCTGGACAACGAATTCCCACTCAGCACCGATTGTTTCTGCCAACAAAATGGGTATTCTTCATGTCATAGAAGACTGGAAACTTTCGAGTATATTATTCGTAATGTCGACAAATGATAATCTAACTGACAACGTAAAAATTCCGAAAGTGGTCTGCATGACAGACATCCTCTGGCTACGCCAATGGTCTCCAGTATGCGTGGAACCCATATTGATGTTCGTTACGCTAAAACCCACCCGATAGTTCAGTTTCTCTGGTCTGACTGCAGTAATCAACTTCGTCTAACAGCCGAACTTAAGATCATGAGCGTGTGCCCTTCAACAGCTGTGCCATGTACGGATCCGACCGTCACACGGTGAGAGAATGAAGCTGGTCAGAGCCTAGAAACATAGCACGAATATTAAAAATCCCAATGATTGAGCGTGATTTTAATGTCGAGAGCTGCGGATTATAGTGATGTTTACATGCGGCATCGTGAGTCTTGATTGTTCGTCGACCGATCCGACGATCCTTCTGTGGAGACGACTGAGCTGAGACTTTCTCGTTTCTGATTGTACAGGGTGATTTATTACAATGCTAATCCATCACATTTCAGGTCGACAGAGCGTAGGTGGTGGGTCGAGCTATCGATCTCTGCGCGGACATGTTTTATTTCGAAAGCAGTGATGCCATTCAATTTGCGAATTCGGGCAGATTTTAGTACATCTGCACACGTAAGAATTCACTTTCCGGTGACAGGAAAATATAAATTGAAGTAATGGGAGCAAGCGGCGACCGAGAACACCTGGGCCAGAGGGCCTTCTTTCATTGAACTCACACCTGGACTTTAATCCTGGACTCATGGATATGTTTCAGGATACAAAGACTTAATGCTGGTGATAGAGTTGCATTATTTGTTTGAGGTAAGAATCATCTCTGATGAAGGTAAGAATCCAAACACAATTGCCATGGCGGTTTTAATGGCGGTGGCATGGCGTGGGACCCCTATTATGGGGCTCCCTGATTCAAACTGGCGCAAATCAGTGGCGCAGGAGGTGTGGCGGCGGAACCGATATTCGATCAGTGAGCGACATGGATTATGTAACAACAGTCAATACTGCTAACCGTATTAGAGCACGTCAAGCAGGTTCGTCTTGCCGCTTTAATGAAGGACCAAGAAATAATTTCTGATCATGGTGTATACCAGGCCGTATTTGAGGTCGAGGATCTTTGATTTGATTTTGAGGGCAGTGTATATTATGGACTTAAATTTCGTGCAGATACAATTCTGCAACGTATATTCACAGAAACAGGCAATTTTATCTCAGTTCACTTTA
>BNJU01000452.1_pt1 | contig 94606 bp, 119 predicted proteins | sample 8539281 | NCBI WGS metagenome assembly BNJU01 (sample SAMD00202456, study PRJDB9452) | human saliva metagenome | isolation source: human saliva | place: Japan
ATAGATGCAGATTAGATTATCTAACATAGTGGCATAAACCAGACTGCCCTAGAGGTACAAAAAGGAGATAAGGGTCATGAATACAGTAAAAATTAGAAATATCGAAATCGGCTCTGGTCTACCCAAGATTTGTACACCAATCGTTGGCACAACTAAAGAAGATATAATGGCAGAGGCAGAGAACATAGGAAGTTTGCCTGTAGATATAGCCGAATGGCGTGTCGATTGGTTTGAGCATGCGTTCAATTTTAGTAAGGTAGAAGACGTACTGAAGGATTTAAGAACAGCCCTTGGCGAGACTCCGCTTTTGATGACATTTCGCACATCGAATGAGGGTGGTGAAAAGTCTATTAAATATGATGATTATGCAGAGCTTGTAATAAGGGCTGCAGAGACCGGATACGTTGACCTGGTCGATGTGGAAGTTTTTATAGGAACAGATATCGTAAAAGAAATTATAGCTGGTGCTCACAATGCCGGTGTCAAGGTTATCGGATCGAATCACGATTTTAATAAGACTCCAGACAAAGACGAGATTGTAGAAAGGCTCCGCAAGATGCAGGATTTAGGCGTTGATATACCTAAGATTGCAGTTATGCCAAAAGGAATGAAGGATGTAGTTACACTACTCGCCGCTACAGAGGCGATGCACAGAGAATTTGCGGACCGTCCTATCGTCACGGTTTCGATGTCTGAAACAGGAGTGCTATCTAGGATTTGTGGTGAAGCTTTCGGGTCAGCGGTTACCTTTGGCGCAGCCAAGAATGTATCGGCGCCCGGTCAGATGGAAGTGAATGATCTCAGTACAGCAATAAAATTGCTGCACGAGTATCTATGATAAATAGGCGATATATAGAGCGTTCTAATTGAAGAAAATCACCTTAAAAGCTCAATCGACAAGGTGCAGTTAACATGGCGCAATTAAGCCAAGACGCATTATAAAAGCAATGCCTTATAGACCAAGACATTGCTATATATTACAGTTTATTCTGAACTGTGCAGCTTCTAAGCTGTCATCTACCCTGAACTTGATACTTAGTTCGGGGTATTTTTCTTCAAAATACTTTTTATTCTCACCACTATTACCGACGGCGTTTGAAAACCACTTAGGAGAAGAGAAAACATCGACTTTTACCCGAGATAGCCTCTGCTGATTAAAACTTTCATTTACCAAGTCCCTGCCTTGCAAATGGTTAGCTATGAGCTCACATGACTTATCGCGACGTTCTCTGATCTCGTCTACTATCCTATCGAGTTGTGGCTCAATCTCATCCCGTGCTATTCGCCCTTCGACTAGCTGCCTGAAAGCAGGGTGATACGTTCCTCCATTTATTGATCCGCCTTCACCAATTATATCAGTGCTCTTGAGCCCAACTCTCATAATCGTAATGCCTGCTTCATCGAGTATCTTATACATTGCCGCCGTCCTCGTAACAGCTTCCTCCCTGCTTAGCGGCTTATATTCACCGCGCTCATACATTTCTAGTAGCTCCGTGTCATCAATAACGATGGTCGGGTATAACCTAGTCAGTGAAGGCTTTAGCTTAACGGTCTCTTTTGCCGAATAGATACACGTTTCAAGCGAATCTCCCGGAAGCCCAATCATCAGCTGGATTCCGAATTCAAATCCATACTCTTTAATCAGTGAGACAGCCTCGTATACAGATGCGCTTGTATGTCCGCGATTCGACTTACGAAGCACCTCATCGTCGAAAGACTGAACTCCGAGCTCAATCGTATCAACTGAATATGCCTTTAGATTATCCAAAATGTCTCTATCTATATAGTCGGGGCGTGTCGACAGATGGATCTTGTCGATGAGCCCTCTATCCTTGTATTCCTTGGCAATGGCGAGGTACGAACTCTGTTCAGTGAGCCTTAGTCCTGTAAAGCTTCCACCGTAAAAAGCAATTTCGACCGTCGGAACTTCTCCGAGTGTCGTGAGCCATGTGTCGATCGTATTTTTTACCTCATCCGCAGTCGGGGCAGTCGTGCGAGCAGTGATTTTCCGCTGATTGCAGAAGACACAGTCGTTGGGACAGCCTCGGTGTGGTATGAATATTGGAATAATAGCGTGTTTTTTCATATATATCCTTAATCAGCATCAGATTTTGTAACCGTAATTATTGAGCCGATATCTTCAAGCTCATATGATTCAAACCACTTGCAGCCGAGGCCTCGCCCCTCTATGAAAGCGGTAATTTCTATAAAGTTTGGATGCGTCGAGAGGTCGCCGTTAAATACTATTTCGTCATCCACACGGCCACTTGCACCTCCTATAAACCCAGTCTCGGCACCGCGTAGCTTCACGAAGCCTGGTTCGACTAGAAGCACGTTCATGCCTGCTGCTTCACACGGCTTTGCGATTCCTCTGTCGTAAGTTATGATAGAGTTTTCATCTACTATGACAGTGCTGCATTTTGCATATCCCTGACGGACATCTATAAGCTTCAGTTCATTTCCGCAGCTCGCCTTTGCAGCAGCAAGGAGTTCTGAATCAGTTATGTCCAGTCTGTGGATAAAAAACTTTCCAGTACATGCCGCATTGTATCTGCAGTCGCCTGGATAGAGCGGACTTAATTCGTTAGGAGCACCTTCATAGATAGGAGATTCAGGCTTTACACCTAGCTTGCACAGCAGTACGTCTGGATGATTTGCAACAAGCTCCGATGACGTGCGGACTTCGGAAAATGTGTGGATAAAATGACCAGAATTTGCAAGGTAATCACATAGGTCAGGGTGAGCAAGCGATGATAGATATGCTATCTTCATTGGTTCAGCTCTCCGCGCAAATCGGTTTCTATAAGCCTGCTGATCTCGCTGTGCTCTAGACCTAGGCTGAAGAGGTAGTAGAGCTTAGCTACTGTCGCTTCGGTAGTCATATTTGAACCGGATACCGCACCAGCTTTTGCAAGCTCTGAACTCGTTTCATATGCCCCGAGCCTGACCGTTCCCTGCGAGCACTGCGTGCAGACTACCACTGTAGTTCCATTTGTAATAGCACGGGCGATGAGAGGTGGCAGAGCTTCATCATAATTAGGGATGTTGCCTGTACCAAAGGTCTCAAGTACAAGGGCATCGAGTCCGCGCGTTACGATTGGGGCAAATAGTTCAAACTGGATTCCCGGGAAAAGCTTGATAACGCCGACCTTCGCTGGCTTGATCGACTGCACGAGAAGATCGCCGCGAGGCTTTTGCATCAGGCGAGGCTCGTTATAGTTGATGTCTATGCCCGCTTCAGCAAGCGGTGGATAATTCGGCGAAGAAAATGCGATAAGTCCATCCGCCGAAGCTTTCATAGAACGGTTTCCGCGTAAGAGCTTGTGCCCAAAGTACAGAGCAACTTCGTTTACCTTACCAGAGGCGGCAATCAATATAGAAGTTATGAGGTTGTCCTTGCCATCGCTTCTTAGCTCACAAAGTGGAATTTGTGACCCAGTGAAAATTACAGGCTTACCTAGATTCTCGAGCATGAAGGAAAGTGCCGAGGTGCTGTAAGCCATGGTATCTGTGCCGTGTAGCACGACAAATCCGTCGAAGTCATCGTAACGGGATGCAATCGACTCGGCTATCATGTTCCACTGCACGTAAGTTATGTTGGAAGAATCGAGGAGTGGCGAGAACTCAACAAGCTCATACTTAGGCATTCCATCAGCACGAAGGTCGTCGATGCGGCCCAGCTCATGCTGAAAGTGTCCCGCTATTGGTGCGTAACCACTGTCCGTTCTGGACATGCCAATCGTTCCACCTGTATATATGAGGCAAATTTTCTTATCTTCTATTCTCTGCATTTGTTCTGCTTCGGTCATATGACACCTCGTAATTCATTCGCAATTGTAAATCTTTAATAGGCGTATGACCACGATAATAGTAGTATACGCGTGTAATTGATTATATCATGCAATGATTTGAATATGAAAATGCAACATTGATAAGTAAATGATTTTATTATATACTTTATTGGCAACTTCGTATGCTGCTGTGGCTCAATGGTAGAGCACTTCACTCGTAATGAAGTGGTTGCGAGTTCGATTCTCGCCAGCAGCTCCAAAAGTAAAAGCCTTGAAAACGCCTTTTGATTGGCGGATTCGAGGCTTTTTCATTTAAATAAATTTTGGGTTATAGGACAAAATGTGTATGCATCGTCTTCCACTGCCTAAGCTTGATGCTCACCCAGAATCCGTAGATTCCAAAAGTTACAATTGTAAGCAGAAGCCACTTTATCCATTTTCCAAATAGCTGCACAGCGGTACCATCAAATTCGAGGCGCCTACCCTCTATGACAGTGTGCCTGATCTCCCAGTTGTAAATCATGCAGTACGCCCAAGGGAGACAAATTATGAGGGTTGCAGTTGTAATAAGGGTGCCAAGAATGCTGTAGCCAATAAGCTGAAATAGTCCGCCATCAAAATAAGATTCTTCGTGATTTATAGTTCAGTTCTTCATTTTATTTTAATAGTAATTTTGAATGAGTTGTAGATTATCACTTATGAGAATCAATGTAAATAGGATTATGAAAAAATTAATAACAAAATGTTGAGAGATATTCGATTAAGGGGGAAATGCAAGGCTCTTGCCCTAACTATAATCCGCACATATAATTAATTTAGGAGGTTTAGGAATATGGATCAGATTCAGCTAGCGCAGCAGATATGCCAGGAGGCTCACTACGGACAAGTGGACAAGGAGGGACAGCCTTACTACCTACACCCATTTACAGTCGCAGATATGTGTGAAACAGAAGAGGAAAAGGTTGTCGCCTACCTTCACGACGTGCTCGAGGATAGCGAGTATGACGAAATGTATTTGCGTATGTGCGGATTTAGCGATAAGGTGGTTGAAGCGGTGAAAACTCTTACAAAAGGCGTAGACGAAGACTACATGCAGTACATAGATAGGATCTCGCAAAATAAGCTGGCGACCTCCGTAAAGCTTGCCGACCTAAGCCACAACATGGACATCAGCCGTATAGAGTATCCCTCTGCAGAGGACTATTCAAGAGTCGAGAAGTATAGGGCTGCGATAAAGAGGCTTTTGCAGGGAAATTCTCACTAAATGGGGAGAATTCAGACATAAGTCATTAAATAAAAGCTCAAAATAAATTGCTATTGAAAATACTAATATTAACTTTGGAGTATTAAAATTACTGATTTTAATACAAAATCCTTGTTTGGTATACTCATGATGATAAATCGATATTATTTAAACAAGGAGGATACAATGAAAAAAGAAAAAAGTACCCTTATGATCATTACTGGGCTCGTGGTCGGTGCGGCTGCAGTACTTCTCGTTAAGTATGGCAACCCTGCTAACATGGGCTTTTGTATTGCCTGCTTTTTGAGAGACACTACTGGTGCTCTTAAGCTCCACACTGCTCCAGTTGTGCAGTACGTTCGCCCTGAGATAATCGGACTTATTCTTGGCGCATTTATTATGTCCGTTTGCGGAAAAGAGTTTAAGGTTCGCGGTGGTTCATCTCCGATGACAAGATTCGTACTCTCGTTCTTCGTCATGGTAGGAGCTCTCATGTTCCTCGGTTGCCCACTCAGAATGATTCTCAGAATCGCTGGTGGAGACTGGAATGCAATCATCGGCCTGATTGGATTCTTCTGCGGAATTCTCGGCGGAATCGTATACCTCAAGAAGGGCTTCACACTCAAGAAGTCAGTTCCTCTAGGACCAACAGAAGGCGTAGCGATGCCAGCGATTACAGTAGTACTGCTCGTTATCCTATGCGCATTCCCAGCACTTCTCGCATTCAGCAAAGAGGGACCTGGCGCTATGCACGCGCCGCTCGCAATTTCGCTAATTGCAGGGCTTGTTGTCGGTGTACTAGCACAGCGCACCAGATTATGCATGGTTGGTGGACTCCGAGATGCAGTGTTATTCAAAGATTTCTATCTACTATCTGGATTTATCGCAATATTCGTTGCAGCTCTCGTTGGAAATCTAGCGCTTGGCTTCTTCCATGCAGGGTTTGACAAGCAGCCGATTGCATTCAACGACTCTCTATGGAACTTCCTAGGAATGGTTCTCGTAGGACTAGGCTCCTGCCTGCTCGGTGGCTGCCCACTTCGTCAGGTGGTTCTCTCTGGTACAGGAAATGCAGACTCGGGCGTTGCAGTTCTCGGTCTAATCGTAGGTGCAGCTTTCTGCCACAACTTCGCACTAGCATCGACACCAATGGGACCAACTCCGAATGGCAAGATTGCAGTTATTATCGGAATCATCGTTACCGTAGTTATCGGTCTGATGAATATAAGAAAAGCTAAGGAGGCATAAAATGACTAAGGTAGATGCAAGAGGGTACTCGTGCCCTGAACCAGTGATTATGACTCAGAACGCTGTAAAGGCTGGAACACCTGTTGAAGTTCTCGTAGACAGCATGACACCAGTTAAGAATATCTCTAGATATGCAGCTAACAACAAGCTATCTATGGAATACAGTGAAACGCCAGAAGGCGATTACCTGATTACACTCAAGTAATGTTTATCGCAACTTTCCATACGCATTTTGGAGCACAGCAGTTCCACAAGCAGCAGAAAAGCATAGACAAAACCGCAACACTTATGCCGGTGCCTAGAGCGCTTAGTGCAGCCTGCGGGATATGTGTTTCGTTCGAGGTGGATAATGTCTCAGGACTCGTAGCAAATCATCCCGAAGATATCGAGGGAATATATCTGAGTGAAGGTTCGGAGTTCAAGGTTCTGTTCGAGGCTCCAGAAGAATAACGTGATATACGTGCCATACGTGACATAAAAGAACAATTTAATCAGGAACTGAAATGACCAGCCGCATGGCTGGTCATTTGCTTATAAGCTTAATAATAAAACGATTAACAGATTTTAGAACCTATATTACTAGATAATCTGCAAACCTACATCTTTGCTGCGAACATTCCTACCTTCGACTTCAGGTCGATAGGACCGTAATATGAAACATATACGTATGTGCTGCCTTTTCTGAGGAAGAGCAGTTGGTCACGTTTTGCAGCAGCGTCATTTGTATTCTTCTCATCTACGATATATGCCGCGTAGTCGAGGCCCTTATAATCAAAACGGTACTTGTCAAGAGACTTATTTGATACTTTGATGTCCGACTCTTCAAGTGCATTTTTACTGTTGTATTTCATGAATTCAGATGCGACCTTAGAAGACCTTGCCTTGTAGAGATTAACGCTGTAATAAAGGTCCATCACAGTATCTTCATCATTCTTAGTATCTCTATCTACCTCAAGCTCTTCAGATACCATCCTAGGCATCAGTAGAGTTTTATCCTGATTTATATCAAAGGTAATCATATCGCCTTTGCCATCGTTGTAGTACTCGATTTTCTTATATACAGTCCTCCATGTATCAGGGTCAAATTCCGAGAAGCGCACAATCTCGTTCCCCTTGTACTTAAGAGCCTGTGTAAAGTCGCCAGATGATGTGATATCCATTGTCCTAGGGATGTCAATGATGCTCCATAGGGTTAGGACGATTGCAGTTATAATAAACGTCGCATTGACACAATACTTAAGTCTAAATCCCGAAGCCCCATAGAAATCCTTCTTTCTGTTCCTATTCAGTATGCTGATATATGTGAGCATACTTTGGAACCAGAACAAAAGCGCCAACGGTAATCCAATAAAAGTTATCGCCAAAGCGGAAAGCGGTTGATCAGCACTGCTGTAGAGAAGTGCTGAAGGTGATATAGTGAATCCTTGCACACTTCGACTGATGCTAAAAAGGGCTTCTGCAAAAAGAATTAGTATCCAAATAAAATTAGTAATCAAGCTCTTTCTATAGTACTTATGCTGACTCTGCACATCTGTAAATGGCTCTGGAGCATCTGGATTATCCGTGTAGAATATCATCACTGAGCCAGAACCATATATCAGATGCCAACCACAAGAAGCATATAAATCCAGTTCCTCCTGCGTTGTCTTGCTAGGCTTGTATGGCAAGATGCGATACCGCCTATCTCTTGGCTCGTCAACGGTGAATCTGCAAGTAAATAGATTATCGTTAGCGAGCAGCAGACCTTTTCTTGCCTGATATTCAAGCCAGTTCTGCTTATAGAACATATCAACTATGCCAAAAGGGCCATACTTTAACTTCGTTTCTTATCCATGACACACCTCGTATTAAGCATTGTGCGATAACAACTGAATACAATGTAGCTACATCTTTGCTGCGAACAGTCCCACCTTCGACTTCAGATCGATAGGACCACTATATGCAACAACGACATATTTATTTCCCTTTCTGAGGAAAAGCATCTGCGTACCTAATTCATATGCAAATTCATCCTTTTCAGAAGCCCTGATATATGCCGCATAATCAAGACCATCGTATTTAAACCTCATATCTCGTATGCGTTTCTTCGATACGTCGAAGTTCATTCCTTCTAGCTGATTTTCTATATTAGATGGCATAAAGCGTGCGGCAATTTTTGCTGACTTAGCTTTGTATAGCTGAACATGATACATGAGATTTCCCCCAGATTTATCGCGCGTATATGTTCTAGAAGGCGCAGACAAGTCTTCCGAAGACATCTTTGTCATCATGATATTACGGTCATAGCTTGTTTCGTATGTTATGTCAGGATTATCGATATTTTTATTACCATCTCTGACTATCATATTCGCACGGACCTCATCCCAAGCGGATGGGTCAAATTCGGAAAACCTTACAAGCTCAGCATCCTTATATGCCAAAGCTTCTTTAAAGCTGCTTGTCATGATTCTCTTATCTGGAACGAAGATCACATATATAAAGAGACCCACCAGCAGCACGATAATCGCATTAATTAAAATCATATTTACATAACGTCTAACCTTAAAGCCAGAAGTCCTCTTAAAAGCTTCTCTTTTCAGTTGCCATATTAATCTAGCGTACTTAAAGACAATCGTCAGAGAAAACAAGACTAATAGTGGGCATATCACTAAATACAGGCATATAAATGGAGATAGCTGATCAGCTAGCTGATAATAAAAATCAACTGGATTTAAGACAAGCCCTTCGAGCTGGGTCTTAGAATCCACAGTATGTAAATCGCAGTAACTATAGATGAAATGAGTGCAGAGAACAATCGCTTAACATAATACTTCTTCTCCGTAACGGCATCCGTAAAAGGCTCGGGTGCATTCTGATCGTCTGTATAGAACACAGTCGATGCATGCGTTCCTCGCACACATGTCCATCCGCAGGACTCATATATATCCAGCTCTTCCTGTTCGATTTTCTTTCTTTTCTCTGGCAGAATTCGGTACCTTCTCTCAGTTGGCTCACCATATGCAAAGTCGTATATAAGGTAGCCGGTATATGTGAGAAGGAGTCCCTTCCTAGCCAGATCCTCAAGCCAATTCTGTTCTTGATATATATCAGCAAGATCAAAATAACAAATCTTCTGTTTAATCCTATCGCTCATAACTGCACCTCCGTGCATCACTAAGGCACGCTTCCAATCTGCGGATTTCATCCTGATATAGCTGCTCGCCACGCTCTGTAATGCTGTAAGAAATTCTCCTGCCATCTGGTGGTAACTTCTTGATTAAATCCTCCGCTTGAAAAAGTGAGAGGAGTGAGTACAGAGTCCCTGGTCCGAGCTTGACCCTTCCGTCCGTGAGATCATTCACATAACTCGATATCTCCGTTCCACACATATCAGAGCGGTGGAAACAAAGCAGTATGTAGAACATCGGCTCGGTTAATGGTTCCAATGATTTTTTGGCCATGTATAGCACCACCCCTTGATAAAATTTGCTGTAAGATTTCCTAATATCGTTAATCGATATTTCTAGCTAAAATATAATATCGTATTACGATATTGTCAATGAGATTTATGCAAAATAATAGCATGTACTTTTTTAGTACATGCTAGTCGTTAATATAAGTGATTTTACGATCTCTGTTGCTCGATTTCCGAAGCTAAGCGTAGGGCGATATCGCTAGCTATATCTTCAGACTGCCTTAGATAGCCGAGATTTTCTTGCTTGAACTTAGAATATGTCCATCCTGCCGCACGAAATAATTTTCCGTATGCAGTCCAGACAGCAATGGTTGCAGCCCTCATGAGGAGCTGTCTTTGAAGCTTAAGCCATTTACTCTCTTTAAAATGACCTAGTGTATATGATTGAAAAATCACGTGAGGAAGCTCATCACTCACATGTTCCTTCATCAATGCATTCTGAGTTGTTGGCAAAGATGAATAGACTTAATATGAACATCTCGTCTAATCTTAGGATTTTTAGAAACTGCTACGATAATGTAATCGCTCTGGTAAACTCTGCTTTCGCTATTACAAGATTTGCAATCTAGTCTTTCATTGTAAATGGTGGGAAATATGTTTCTATCCTGAATCATGCTCATTTTATCATAATTAGTCACGCATATTTATATCCCTGTATTAAGTCCAGTCAGCAGCATTAATATCATGAAATTCGGCAACCTTACAAAAAAGTTTATGTAGATCTTCATAGAACTTTTTAACTTCTGTAGGATGTTCAGTTATCCATTTTTTCATAATAAGTTCAAAAAACCTATCATGCTTATTAAAGACGTCTTTATTTTCCTTTCGAATAACTCCTTTAGTACTTTTTCCTTCATCTTTCAGCTTCTTAATTTTATCGGTAATTGCATCGATATCAGGTTTGATTTTATCTCGGAAATATAATCTAGTATATCCAAGTTCTAGTATGGTTTGCTCCTTCCAAAATTCATCATCAGCATTATATAACTCTATTGCATAATCAAACATCATTTTTTCGGGAGATTCCACACCTGGTAGTACTGTCATAAAATTACTCAACAATTTTTCTTCGTTTTTATCTCCTTTATCTCCATCAAGAATGCATATGGAACGCATTGTACTCCGAGTCAATTGATTGTCTTTAAATATGGCTTTTAATGCATCTCCAGAAACGTTTGCTTCCACTAAATGAAATAGTGATCTTACTTTATTAAAGGCCACCCCATATTCTCTGCCATAATAATCAAAAAGGGATTTAATGAACATTCTTGCCTCATTGTCTTCTGCGAACACTGGAATGCATCTATTTTTATAAATATCTGCCTTAACCTTATTTGCGAGATACATTTTTATTTTATAAATATCAGAATCTTCCATTTCTTTTTATGTCTGTTATATTATCAAGCAAGTAAATAACTTTATTTTTTTCTTTTTCATATGCATATTCCAACAATGATAAACTGTGAGAAGTAAATATGAACTTAATATGGTAATCTGCAGCGTACTTATTAAACAAGTCCATCAATTTATACTGATATGCCGGATGCAATGTAGCATCCATTTCATCAATCAATAAAATACTATTCGTCCCATCAAGTGGAGTAATATTTTCATAGTAATAGCGTAGCGAAACTAAAGCAGTGATAATAATAAGTAAATTATCTTCACCTGCAGAAATTGTATTTGAATCAATCCCATCTACGTCTGTTGAGAATTTAGCACGACGCTTAATTCCCTTCATGGCCTCCATTTCTTCATTCTTTATACTTACACCTGTGAAAGACTTGTATATTTCACGAATTATTTCAAAATATTCATCCGGTAAGCTTTGTCTTATTTTTGCGATTTGTTGATTATATTCTCCATATGCATACAATCTGGCTAAGCCAAGATAAATCACCATGCATGGGGGAAGTTTTTCTTTCTCTCCTCTTTTATAGTTCGGCTTTAAAGCAAATCGATTTTCTGTACTTCCGTCTTTCCTTTTTCTTGTATTGTGCCTACGAAATTCAAGTGAATCTCCATTCTCATAAGCACACGAAAAAAGAGTTCCTTTCGCACCCTTTGCTGGATCATTATATTTTTCATCTCCTTTAGTTAAGCTTTCTATCTTTAGATTAATTCCAGAATTTAAACTTTTTATATTTTTTATTATAGTATCATCCTTAAGCCATGGAGCCGCTGTCTTAACTTCTTGAAAAGAATTGCTTACAAGATACAATAAAGATGATTTACAAGTTCCATTCGTTCCTGAAATCACGGTTATAGCATTGCTAAAGTCAATATCAATATTTTTTTAATTTTTCTATACTGTTTAATATATATGGCTTTTAATCATAGTCTAAATTTCTCCCTATCAGATACCTGTCATCTTAAATTCACCGCAATTTTTGCTTTGCATAAGTTCGTTTTCAGTAGGTATCACACAGTTATTGCTAAAAATAATAATTTCACTTGCTTTTTCTTTTTTTCTGAAACACTGTAATTTAAATCGTATCTTTTCAAATTATAACCATCATAAATATGTGCTATCTCCAGCGTGTCATCATAGGTTATAATCCAGTCACACGTTACTTTTTTTCTCGAATCATTTTTCTCAATTCTTAAATGGTCATCATAATTAAAAAAATTAAGATACAGTTGTTTGCCTTTGTCAAAAATATGGTGGATCAAAATATATCAATCCATTATCCGCATATTTAGGAACATAATTTTTCTATAAATAAACCTATATCCTTATTATATAAATGAATATGCGATCTTCTTTTTGCAATCTTCTCAATACGTTTTGCCAAAGCTTTACGATTAAAGCGCGCATCCAGTTTCCAATTTCCGCTCTGCTTTTGTCCACCAATCACACCGCCCTTGATAATACCAGATCGATTAGTTCTATTCATATAAAATGTAGCAAAGCCTAATTCAAAACTATACTTTCTATTATCATTAAAGCAAATATTTCGTTGCTTTCTCCATTCGTCCATTGTGAGAGGAACATTCATTATCTCTTCAAGAAAGCGAGTAGTTTCCGATAGAGCTGCACGCCAAAATGAATAAATGCCTTTATCCAAATCGTTTATAACAACGTCACTTACTAAGTCCTTTTCAAGCAAACCCATAGCAATTCCAGCACCACCTGCAAATGGCTCAATATAAACGCCTCCGACATGATTTAATTTTTTTATCATCAGTTCCATAAATGGTTCAAGCTTTCCTTTACCACCTGGATATCTTAACGGTGAATAGAACATCATTTTTCTCCTTCACTGCAAATTTTATTATCAAATATCAATCTTTCTGTAATTAGGTATTCATTACTTATAAAACTGAAATAACTCTATGAAATATTGTATGCTATACTTCAGATATCAGCAATCTTTTTGGCGTAAAAAAATTATTATAAATCATAAATCTATTAGTCTATAATCTCAATAACATCATTTTTTGTTCAAATGATGTTATTGAAACTATATATTATGCAATTAAAAGAGTCCTAGGTATCACTAATATACCAGAAGCCATGATGAGTTGTGTTTTAGCAGTGGTTGCATCGAGTGATAGCGAGGCGAATCAATAAACTACCAGCTACACCGGTGTAATTAGGATATATTAAGTTCAAGAAAACCTCACCTGTAAACATAATATTGGTTTGCCAACTACATCAAATAACACCAGAAGAACGAGATAAAATAGGTTATTTTATTAAATGGATGATTATTTCATCCCCATTTTTGTAAACAGAAAATTTAAAAATCCTGTACTTATGCCCGTTTTTGTAGACAATCCATTTTTTCCATCTCATCAAAATGCTAGCGAAAACTTTAGCAGCATTGATTAGGTGCAGTCCATTGCTATGCTCGCCTATTTGAGATGCAAAAATAAAAGGTAGTATAGTGCTTCGATTTTACCAAATAGTGCAGCTTCTTGAGAGAAATCTATCGGGAGTCTATGCTTGTCGTTCATACAAATGATTTTAATTACGTCTATCTCAAGATTTACTAGGTCAAGCTCCTAGATATATAACTTGCCATATCCTTAGACTGCTTGAGGTATCCTAGATTTTCCTGCTTGAATCTATCATAAGTCCAACCTGATGCACGAAACACGTTCCCGTATGCAATCCAGACGGCACGAGTAGTTGCTCGCATGAGGAAGTGCCTTTTGAATTTTAGCCATCTGTTCTGTTTAAAATGACCAATAGTATAGGATTGAAAAATCACATGAGGTGTTTCGTCATGAAGCATCTGAGCGCAGATCCTCTTTAGGACCGGTGAGTCAGTAGCATCACTTAGAGCTGAGTAATAAGAGAGGGCGATAATCTCTGCCGTTACGAGGGTTACGACCTCAGGACGGAGATCGCTACGTCTACGAAGGCGGCGAAATATCCTGTCGAGGAAATTACTCTTGCGGAGCGGAAGCTCGTGATAGCGCATAAATTCGCCCAGGTATGAGGAGTGGAAATTCTCCTCTCTGATAAATAGCTTCATGACCTCGGGATATGTAGGTTCGTCAAACTTGCTAGCAAACGCCTCTGAGACCTTTATCAGGTGAAGTCCGTTGCTGTGCTCGCCGATTTGAAATGCAGAAACAGAAGGCAGTATCAGCGCCTTGATATCGGCAGGTAGAGTAGCTTCCTTCGAGAAATCTATCTGCAGCCTATGCTTGTCGTTTTCACGGAAAAACTCCAGCCATTCGTCATAACTGTATTTTACCGATGGGTCATTTCTGAGTTCGATCATGATTACCTCGATTGATTAGTGCAGTTAAGCAGATTAAAAAACATATTATACACTTGATATTATAATAGATACGAGTAGTAACGAAAAATTGACGATTATTATACCGAAAAACAAGTCTTGCAGTATATGCTCCTGTGCTATTATAGTGACAGATTAAGTTTCAGAAATTAGGTGATAAATATGCTTTACAAAGAAACAATTTCAAATGAAGTATAACTTAACGAAGAGGGAAGTAGATGGCATCTGCGAATACTATGGGATCAAGAAGAACAAAGGTAAGTTCCAGATACCAGATGACACCGTGCCTGTTTATATCCCTGACAAGAGATATGTCGATAAGGAGTTCTGCTTGTATCTGTTCGTTGCAGATGCAATTCGCAAGAAAGTGACTCTGGTACCCGAGTTATTCTATTCGAAAGATGATGAAGTCAAAACTGTCGTAAGAGTTATGAGAGATAAAGGGCTTATTGAAAGGCTTGAAGGAAAACCCAAAGAAAGTCTGGAATATCAGGACTACATTCTCGGTCCTGAGTTCGCAGATTGGAAGAGAAATGCCACGGGCAATTTCAAGGTGATTAAAGAGCTCTTGGGAACTGTAATTGAGTCTAGTTCGAAAGGCGCTGCAGCGGCGGTACTCGAGCACTATACTACGATGTAAAAGAATTTTTACAAACAAAACACCGCAACTCGTTAGAATTGCGGTGTTTTTATATGGTGTCCGGACTCGAGAGTAATAGAATTGGAGTCGGGGTCATTGTCAAAGTACCATTCTGTGTCGGCAACTTCATAATTTGAAATTTTGCCTTTTCTGCCTGAATTGTTCAGGATATATCGAAGAGATTATCATGCAGATATACGCGGTTTGTCATTAGGTTGACAAGCAGCTTCTGATATTCCAGATCATTGCGGCTGTTTCCCCTAAAAATAGAATGAAGTTACTTGATAAGACAGGATTGATTAATCTGATAGATATAATAAAATCTGCCTTTTAAAAGTAAAGTACAGCACGGTTCACGATAAATGATAAAGGTGAAATCGCAAATCATCATTCGCAGGAAAAATATTCCCATTTCTGTTTCAATCGTGGCGAGAATTATACTTGCCTTAACATCCAATGCTTCAACAATGCGATAGAAGGTTTCAAGAATAGGCGCGCTCACCGCGTTCAATAGCACTGAGATGAGTGCGATTAATGTCAGCAAAGCCACCTGCTTCTTCTTGAGACAGCCTTTTCTCTTCTCTATATTTCTGAAGGACCTTACCAACTATTACTGAATCTAGTATCGCATATCACTTTTGGCAATAGTGTACGAAAAAACGAAATCATCAACGAACACATATGTTGTTATTTAAACAGATATGTATTAAAATAAAAAAGCAAAAAACTTGATTTTGCTGTATTTGAATGATTTTAAAGCATATAAAACAATGAGAAAGTATCAACTTAAGAGGATTTTTAATGGGTATCATAAAAACTTTTGCAGGAGCACTTTCAGGAACTCTTGCTGATCAATGGATAGATGCATATACTGCTGGCTCTTTCGATGAATATACCGTAGTTACTCCAGGTGTTCAGATAGTAAAAAATAATAAGAGGGGTTCCAATACACGCAGTTCAATAGGCGTGATTACAAATGGATCTAAAATTTTTGTTCCAGAGAATACCGCTGCGTTTATTTTCAGCCAATCTGGAATAGAGAATATCATCATAGAACCGGGCGGATATGAATATCGAGATGGTCAGGATAGCATTTTTTCAGGGTCTGATTTCAGTGAAGCAATTATTGATCAGACCATGGAAAGGTTTGGAAGCGGAGGAATAACCACTGATTTTAAGAGTATCGCATTTGTAAATTTACGAGAGATACGAGGAATCAAATTTGGTACAAAAGGGCCTCAGGTATATAACGATTTATTCTATGGCACAGATCTTGAAATTAGAGGATATGGCTCTTTTTCTGTAAAAGTGAAAAATCCCGAGACATTTGTAAAGAATTTTGTTCCTGCAAATACTGATTGTTACTCGTTTAATGAACCAAGAGTAATATCTCAGCTGACCTCAGAGTTCATACAGTCTTTCATTGTTGTACTTAATTCTTTGTCTGGAAAATATAGAATCTCTCAGCTTCCAGCTCGTGCAAATGAAATTTCAGGATTGATTGTCTGTGATGATAATAATGCTGGAACGTGGCTTGAACGATTTGGGTTTGAAGTAGAGAAGGTTGCTATTGAAAACATAGAGCTAACTGATGACTCGCGTCAACTTGTCAAGGAGTATTCCGCAAATAAGATGCATATCAAAGCCTATGATGATGTAAGCCAACGATCCGCAGATATAGCTGCACAGCAGCAAATAGCTGCAGGCGTTAAAAACCACGGATTGGGCGATGGCGGTGGAGCAATTCTCGGAATGAATATTGCACAGGGAGTGATTAACTCGAACCCGAGCATAAATATAAATAACAATAATAGTAGATCAATTGAGGAGCAAATCGAATTAGTTAAAAATTTAAAGGGTCTTGTTGATATAGGGGTTTTAAGCGAGGAGGAATTTAATGTCAAGAAAAAAGAAATAATGGGATTGTGATTTGGATTGACAATCAAGGCTTAGATACGACAGATCAATGTATTAAGGAGGAATAGCATGAATAAGATGAAATGTGAGCTGTGTGGAAGCACTGATTTCATGAAAGAAGATGGTGTTTTCGCTTGTCAGTATTGCGGAACGAAGTACTCGCCTGAAGAAGCAAAAAAAATGATGATTGAAGGAACTGTTGATGTTCAGGGCACGGTTAAAGTTGATAATAGTTCTTTTGTTCAGAAATCACTGGCTAATGCTCGTAGAGCAATGCAAAAGGAAGACTGGGAAGAAGTTGAGAAGTACTATAACCTGGTTGAACAAAATGATCCTAAAAACATTGAAGCGATATTCTATAGCTCCTATGGAAAAGCAAGACTTTCAATGGTAGATGGGGACATTTATAAAAGACAGCAAATATGTGATGTTTTATGCAACTCGATATCGGTAATTGACGATAATTATGATGTAGAAAAATCAGAAGAGAATCAAGAAATAATACAGAAGATGGGTCTAGATCTCTGGAAGATGTATTGCACCAGCTTTGTTTACACGGAGAGAACAGATGATATAACTAAAACATATCATATGTTTGCAAAAATGGCATTTTGTTTTATAGACAGCTTGCAGAATATTATAAAAATAGATGACCAGCTTATATATTGGAAACTGATTTATGAGCAAGAAAAGTATCTCGCATCTAATCAGGGGGTGAAGCTCGAGGCAAGAAAAGAGTATAGACAAAAAGCTCTTGATATAGCAAATCAGATTCATGAAAAAGATACTACATTCGAAGTAGAGACAATTCCAGAACCAAAAATCACGGATGGTTGTTATGTTGCCACAGCTGTATATGGTTCTTATGACTGCCCTGAAGTGTGGACTCTGCGTAGATACAGAGATTATGATTTGGCTGAAACGTGGCATGGAAGAGTATTCATTCACACTTATTATGCAGTGAGCCCAACTCTTGTAAAATGGTTCGGACATACTGAGTGGTTTAAGAATATGTGGAAAGGAAAACTTGACCGTATGGTCAAGAATCTTCAGGCAAAGGGCTATGAAGATACACCATATGAAGACAGAAAGTGGTAATGGTTATTCATTAGGTGTTCGATTTGATGACAAAGAAACAAGCCGAAAAGACATGGCACTTAACTGGCAGAGACGTCGACGGTATCGGTGAATACTAGCGCTTTGCTAAGGATAAAGGACAATTTTTGATATAGGAAGCCCCCCTTACGGTCTATATTCTTGATAAAAGATATTTGAAAAAAACTAAGCATATATTTGTTTATATCAGACGCGATCCATAAGAATCTTAAGATAGTCTCTGAACTATTCAATTCGTCTGATGTGGAGATCCGTACTATAGTAAGGGCTATGTGGGATAGAGGTCTGATTGAAAGAATCGAGGGAAGACCGAATGAAAACTTGGATTATCAAGACTATTTTTGGGATTGAGTTTGCGGATTGGAAAAGGAATGCTACGGAAAACTTCGAATTGATAAAGAATGTTCTTGGTGTTGTAGTTGAGTCAGGAGCAAAGGACGTGACACCTGCTGTAATTAAACACTATTCGATGTAAGTAGCACAAATATATTTCTTTATTCAAATCATATTTTATGCATGAAAGTGCATAAACAGTCATACGCTATAAAATCAATTTTACACACTTTGTAACACACCTTGTAACACACCAATAACGATAAATATCGGTAAATATTGACAATAGACACTGCATCAACAAAAAAGAAAAACACCGCAACTCGTTAGAACTGCGGTGTTTTTATATGGTGTCCCGAAGAGGATTCGAACCTCCGACACCCGCTTTAGGAGAGCGGTGCTCTGTCCCCTGAGCTATCGAGACATGGGTTGGGCGCTTGCGGATGACGCCTCCTGTGAACGTAATCCCGGATAAATCTCTGATTAACTACAATCATCAGCGTTAAACACAAGCTTAATTATAATATCACTGAATAGCATTTAGTACAAGCAATAAGAGTATATAAAGGGGAACCGATGAGAATAGGAATGATTGATGCGCAATTAAATTTTTTTCAATTAATTTGCCCAAAATGCTTGACCTGAAGCTATTTTATAGTGTAATTCATTATGTGATGAAATGTTGTTTCAAAATATTTGTGCACAACATAGTCTCAATAAGTGTTATATAAGTTCAATATTGAAAGGAGCAAAAGGGTAAAATGAAAGAGACAAAGGGAATTTATTGCAGAGTTTAAGGCATTCATCGCTCGTGGCAACGTGCTAGACATGGCAGTAGGTATCATCATCGGTTCTGCATTCACAGCAATCGTTACCTCGCTTGTTAATGATATTATCATGCCAATCGTAGGTGTAATTATCGGAGGAATTGATTTCTCAGGACTAAAGGTTACAGTTGGAAGCGCTGCTATTAACTACGGTGTATTCATCCAGGCAATCATCAACTTCCTACTCATCGCGCTAACCGTGTTTCATCATCATCAAAGCGCTAAGCAAGGCTAAGAGAAAGCAGGCAGAGGAGCCAGTTGAGGAAGAGCCAGCGCCAACGCCAGAGGTTGAACTCCTGACAGAGATAAGAGATCTTCTGTCTAAGCGCGACTAGTTCTGGTATATAGATACGGTATTCACCCGTCGTTATGGTAGCGAGTGGCTAGGTCTATAAAAGATTCTACAAAGTCAAATCAATCAATCAAAAGCGAAGGACATGGGGTCATCTCATGTCCTTTTCTAGTGCGACAATACTCGAGAATCCGATATGATTCATGGTGCGTCATCTGCCACTAATTGACAAAAACTACTAGAATTCAACACTGAAAGATAAGCAAATATTAAGATTTGAAGAGACCTGAAGAGGCTTAAATGCTTGAAAAAAAGCCATAAATGGGCTAAAATAACTTTGTCCTTTTGCCACAAAAAAGTTTGCGGTAAATAGTGACAATTTAGGAAAACGGAGGGACAACTATGTACGATATCAGTCAAGTGCAGAGTGAATACAAGACTAAGTTAATCGATGCAGATTTCGCTGCCAGCCTTGTTAAAAGCAACTATAGGCTGCACTTCGGCGTGGGAACAGGGAGCTCCATTTACATGGACAGAGCCCTTGGCAAGCGCCTCAAGACCGATACACTCCTTCGCGGATTAGAGATTCAGACTGAAGTTGCTGTGAGAAATGATCTACTAGAGACTTTCAAGGCGACGAGGGACGTAAACACAGTTAGATTTTATTCATCTCATTATACCGCTATGGACAGGATGATGGCAGATGCAGGCAACTGCTGGTATGTACCGATTCTATTCAATGAAGAACCATTATATTGGGGGCAAGAGGGCAACGGATTCGATATCTGCTGCATTCAGGTTGCACCGATGGATAGGTATGGTAACTTTAATTTTGGACCTACTAATGCTGACCTTCTCGGAATTATCAGAAATTCTAAGATCGTCATCGTTGAGGTTAATGAGAAGATGCCGATTGCGCTCGGATATGAGTCGCACATCAATATATCTGATGTAAACTATATCATCGAGGGAGAGAGTCCCAGAACTCGCGGAGTTCAAGGCGGCACCGGCTAGCCCTGAGGATAGAAGGATTGCTGAGTCGATAGTAGACCGAATTAGAAATGAAAGTACGCTGCAGCTCGGTATTGGAGCCGTGCCAAATGCTATCAGGTGGTCTGCTTGCAGAGTCCGACATACGCGATCTCGGTGGTCACAGCGAGGTAATCGTAGATTCATTTATGAATCTCTATTACGCTGGTAAGCTGACCAACAAGAAGAAGGTTGATAAGGGACTGACCGTATATACGGCAGCAGTCGGCAGTAAGGCACTATACGATTTTATCGATGACAACCCTATCTGCTGCGCGGCACCTGTTGATTACGTCAATAGCGTGCACACCATTTCACAGATAGATAACTTCATTTCGATTAATAGCTGCGTTGGGGTCGATTTGTATGGGCAGGTTTGTTCAGAGAGCTCAGGCTTTAGGCAGCTTACGGGAACTGGCGGACAGCTAGATTTTGTGCTAGGGGCTTTCTTATCCAAGAATGGTAAGAGCTTCATGTGCACGCATTCGACGAGGACGAAGCCTAACGGTGAGGTTGTATCTCTCATTCACCCTACGCTGCCGAGAGGGTCAATTATCACTACGCCTAGGACGGCAACTCATTATGTAGTGACCGAGTACGGTGCAGTTAATCTAAAGGGCAAGTCGACATGGCAGAGAGCCGAGAGTCTCATCAGCGTGGCACATCCTGATTTTAGGGAAGACCTGATTCAGGAAGCCGAGAAGATGGGAATCTGGCGTAATACAAGTAAGATTGAATATATTTAAGGTATATTTAATTCATATTTAATAATCCTCAAGTACTATTAGTGCTGGGGAAGGGATTTATAGCAAGGCTTTACAGAAGGTCGGTTTGCGATGCGAATCGACGGGGTCATAAAGTCGTGGCAGAGGCGCGGTGGCGCAATGCACAAGGAGGTTTTTATGATCACAGCAGTTGTAGGTGCTAATTGGGGCGATGAAGGTAAGGGTAAAATCACAGACGTACTCGCGCAGGAATCCGATTATATCGTGAGATTTCAGGGCGGAAGTAACGCTGGTCACACTATCAAGAATGAGTTTGGTAAATTCGGGCTTCACCTCATGCCATCAGGCATTTTTAACAAAGAAGCTGTAAGTGTTCTCGGAAATGGAGTGGCTGTCAACGCCAAGAAGTTCATCGAAGAACTTGCGTCCATTGAGGAAGCGGGCGTTCCGCATGGCAAAATCATCATTTCAGATAGAGCACAGCTAGTAATGTCATATCATATGGCGCTTGACGCTTATGAAGAGGAGAGACTTGCGGGGCACTCGTTTGGTTCGACCAAGGCTGGAATCGCACCGTGCTTCTCCGATAAGTATGCCAAGATCGGTTTTCAGGTTGCGGATCTCTATGCGGACAAGGAAGTCCTGATGGCGAGGATTGAGAACGTATGCACTATCAAGAATGTTCTGTTCGAGAACTTGTATCACAAACCACAGATTAAGCCAGAAGATATCTATGAGGAATTAATGGAATATGCTGAAATACTGAGACCATACGTTGCTCATACTTCGCAGGTGCTAAATGATGCGTTTCGTGAGGGTAAAAAAATCTTATTAGAAGGTCAGCTTGGAGCACTAAAGGATACTGATCACGGCATTTATCCGATGGTAACATCATCGTCGACACTTGCAGGCTTCGGTTCTACTGGAGCTGGACTTCCACCATATGCGATTGAGAGGATAGTTACGGTTGTAAAGGCTTACTCTTCTGCTGTTGGAGCAGGAGCTTTTGTAAGCGAGCTGTTCGGAGATGAGGCAGATGAGCTTCGTAAGCGCGGCGGAGATGGTGGTGAATTCGGCGTAACCACAGGTAGACCTAGGAGAGTCGGCTGGTTTGATGCTGTTGCTACCAGATATGGCTGCATGATGCAGGGAGCCACAGAGGTTGCAGTTACAGTTGTAGATGTTCTCGGATACCTAGATGAGCTCAAAATCTGTGTAGGCTATGAGATCGATGGCGAGGTGACAAAGGACTTTCCTAACACGCCACTCCTCGAGAAGGCTAAGCCAGTATATGAAACGCTTCCAGGCTGGAAGACTGATATAAGAGGTATCAAGAACTACGATGATCTGCCAAAGTGAGTGCAAGGCTTACATCGAGAGGATTGAAAAGGAAATCGGAGTTCGTGTATCTATGGTTTCAAACGGGACCAGCGCGCGAAGAACTGATAATTAGGTAATTTGCGAGGGTATGACTTACAATTTGCAAGGGATAACCTGCAGCTTGCATGAAATCATGCAATTTATAAAATATAACCTACTGACAGAGACAGTTCCTGACGGCCTAGCTGTCAGGAACTAAATACTTAAAGGGGTAAAAAATGTATAAGGAATCAATGCGCCAGACGTGGGTGGAAATCGACCTATCGGCGCTAGACCACAATATCAAAGAAATTCAAAAGAGTAATCGGTAATAATGAGATAATAGGCGTTGTAAAGGCAGATGCGTATGGGCACGGAAGTGTGCGCTGTGCGAAAGTGCTTCGTGATAATGGGGTTAAACGCTTTGCGGTTGCCACGATTGAGGAAGCACTCGAGCTACGCGAGGCTGGATTTTAACGAGAGTATACTCATCCTCGGTTTAGTCCCAGAGGATTGCACCGATATCATAATAGAGCAGAACCTTACGATTGTCGTAGGGAGTCTAGATAGAGCTAAGAAAAAGTCCGAAATTGCGGTGAAGAGAGGTGCAGTGATAGACTGCTTCATCGCAATTGACTCTGGTATGGGTAGAATCGGATACAGGATAGAGACACCGCTGGAAAAGGAATTTGCGAGAACTGAAATCGAGGAAATCGATGAGCTTGAGGGTCTCCGTATCAACGGTATGGTTTCACACTTTGCGACTTCTGATGAAGCTGATTCGACGTACACGAACAAGCAACTTTCGCTGTTTAACGACTTCTATGAGGAACTCGCAGGCTGCGGCATCAATGTTCCGATGCTATGTATAGCCAATAGCGCTGCGATTATGGACTATCCAAAGACCCACTTCGACGCAGTAAGACCCGGGATAATCCTCTATGGATGCTATCCGTCTGAAGAGGTGGATAAGACGAGACTTGATCTAAAGCCAGTTATGTCTGTAAAAGCATATATTATCCATATTAAAACAGTGCCAGCTGGAACTTCAATCAGTTACGGCAGGAGGTTTATAGCGGATAGAGAGAGCAAGATTGCCACAATCTCTATCGGCTATGCAGATGGTTATTCGAGGACACTCACTGGTAAGGCAGAGGTTCTTGTGCATGGTCATAGAGTTCCGGTCGTAGGAAGCATTTGCATGGATCAGTGCATGATAGATGTGACGGATGTACCAGGGGTAGCGGCAGGAGATGAGGTCGTGATCATGGGACGCTCAGGGGATGATGAAATCTCAGCTGAAGAGATTGCTGGTAAAATTGGAACTATCAACTATGAGATTCTGTGCGATTTCGGCATGAGATTGCACAAGATATATATTGATAACGTAGATGGCGACGATAATACAGCTAACTAAGAGTACAGTAGATGGGAGTTTTAAATGTTAGAGACTATTCGAAATTTCGACGGTTCGCTGCTCATAAAGTTTCAGCACCTTGCAGTTCATGACTCATTGACACCTGTTGTTAAGGTCTTCACTCACCTTGGAGATGCTGGCATTATGTGGATTGTGATTGCAGTGCTACTTCTGCTTTTTAAGCGTACCAGGAAGTATGGGCTGCTGATGTTTGCATCTCTTATACTCACGTACCTAGTAAATAATCTGCTTCTTAAAGATTTAATAGGCAGGACTAGACCATATGAAGTGTTTGATGATGTTCAGAGGCTTATTGGGCAAGCAACACGATGCATCTTTCCCGTCAGGTCACTCGGCTAGTTCGTTTGCAGCTGCGATGTGCATATATCTGAACGGACCTAAGATGTACGGAATACCGGCTCTTTTACTAGCACTCTTGATTGCGCTTTCGAGACTCTATGTAGGCGTTCACTATCCTGGAGATGTAATTGCAGGAGCGATAATAGGTTCGCTCATGGCATGGCTAGTGTATAAAGTATACGATGCAAGGCAGGAAGCGCTTCATCCAGCAAAAGCATCGCAGAAAGTAAATGTTGCTATAGGAGAAATTATGGGTGCAAAAAAAGGACTTAAAATCGGGAATGAATGGGATACCATACTCGCTGAAGAGATGGAGAAACCGTACTATAGCGAGCTCGAGAGATTTCTCGACGAAGAATACGAGAACCATACAATATTTCCACCGCGCGATGAGATATTTACAGCTTTCAGATACACTCCGTATGACGATGTAAAGGTTCTGCTCCTCGGACAGGATCCATATCATGAGAAAGGACAAGCTCACGGTATGGCTTTCTCGGTTAAGAAAGGCGTTAAGCAACCGCCGTCTCTGGTAAATATTTTTAAAGAGATAAATTCTGACCTTGGGATTGCTCCGCCAGAGATTGATAACGGCTGCCTGATTCCCTGGGCTCAGTCTGGGGTTTTGCTTCTCAACACAGCGCTCACAGTTAGAGAGCACGAGGCTAATTCGCACCGCGGAAAGGGCTGGGAACAACTGACTGATGCGGTTATAAGAAAACTAAATGAACGAGAGAAACCATTGGTATTTATTTTGTGGGGGTCTAACGCCAAGTCTAAGCTGCCGCTTATCACGAATAAAAAGCATCTGGTAATTGCCGGCGTGCATCCGAGCCCATTATCTGCATACAGAGGGTTTTTCGGAGGCAAATACTTCTCTCGTGCTAACGATTTTCTCGAGAGACACGGAATATCTGCGGTTAATTGGGATATAGAGCAGTGATATCGTTTGTGATTAGCATTCACATAACAACCACGCGGAATTCATGATATGATATGGACGGATATGTTATATTTCAAGAGAATTAATAAATATTTTATAAATTTCATTTAAGGAAAGGTTGGAATCATGAACAACAAGAAGCTTAAGACATCAAAGGTTATTATTGGACTTTACGTATGCACAGGAATCGTTTCTGTATATGCGCTATATGCAATTTTCAATTCAATCACATACCTCAGAAACTACTTCAAGACATATGGATCATCAATTGGAGAGCACTTCGGAGATGCCCTTTCTTATATCCTAAATCAGAGCTTGTCATACATCGTATTTGCTGTTCTTCTATTTGCAGCAGCAGCAGTTCTGCATGAGGTTAGAAAGCTAAATCCTGATAACTACCTTAGTCAGGAAGAACTCGAGGTGCTAGCAGTAGAAAAAGCAGAGAAGGCAGCGAAAGGCTGCAGAAGCAAAGGCTGATAAGGCTGCAAAGGCAGCAGAGGCAAAAGCAGTGAAGGAGGCTGAAAAGTTAGCTAAGGAAGCTGCGAAGGCCGAGTCAGCAGTAGAATCAGCGAAGCTTGGAGCAGCAGCAGTAGATGAAGAGGTTGAAGAATTAGCTGAAGAAGTAGTTGAAGACGCTTTTAAGGTTAAATAGTAACTGGATTAGATGAGCAATCTAATCAATGATTTATAATGAGATTTTGAGGGTCGATTAATAGCCCTCTGATGATACTTCGTTACTATAATTGGGAATGTACTATGATTAAGGCAGAGACTCGTATAAATAGAACGCTCCCCACAGAGCTGATTAAATTAATGAATAAGTGCGGTGAGCGTAAACGTAGTCCGAAGACAGTCATCAAAGCGCTGCGGGACGGCCTGTTCATGGTGGGTCTTTATGTAAATGGCGAGCTTGTGGCGTTTGGTAGAGTGTCGGGAGATGGCGCAATGTATTTCCTGATTACCGATGTCATGGTAGATCCAGCGTATGAAGATAGTGGTGCTGATATGCAGCTCTACAAGGAGATTGATGATTTTCTCATCGCCGTAGCACCTAACGATAGTAGAATCCTAGCAATGACTAACAAGAAATGCGAATCTGTATTCAGAACCTTCGGGTATGAATACATGGACCCAGATTATCGTACGGTGATGATTCGGGAATAACCGATTGATTGTAAGGAGGTGCTGATATCAAGCCGCTAATTTCAGTGATAATTCCGATATATAACGGAGAGCAGTAATATTTAGGAAACTAAATAGCTTAAGTAGAGATATCTGAGAAATTTAGATATGATATGAGAAAACAAAACATGATTGATGAGAGAATCTCGTCAATCATGTTTTTTCATGCATATATTTTGCCTATGGGCGAACCGAAGTCTATTGTGACCTAGAGACCTGAAAATCGTGTACGAGGTGAAACTCGAGGCTTGGGGATCTGTGCAATCTGAATCTGCAGTCCAAAACCGAGGATGGTGAGCTTCAGAAATTAAAATCTCGTCCACGAGCTTGGATCTGTGAGCTATGTGCAATCTGAATCTGAACCCGAAACTTATGACGGCGAGCTTCAGAAATCTGAGATCTGGTCCAGAGTCCGAAGATGGACAGTCATAAATGGTCAGGGGCTAACCGAAGGTGAAGCCCATATAAGGAGGGCACTCACCAGGAGCGGCGCTGTAGATTTCAGCAAGTTCCTCGTAGCTGGCCGAGATCATCCCAAGCGCAGCGGACGTTTCGCTCCCAGATCTGCTAGGCATCATGTAGTCGCATCGCTTAGCGCCGCATCTAGTAGCGAGTGCCTTCGCGATTGCAATCCCGAGCTCCTTATGACCGCCATCTTCACTGAAGGTGAGGAGCTCGGCCGCAGCGAGAGAGCCCGCTTCCGCGGCCTCACACGCTGCGATTGCCAAAGGCTCAGCGCCGTCAGAAATTAGCAGGAGCCCAGAACTATCAGGTGCTCCTGATTCAGCTTCCCAGTCAGGCGCAGAGCCCGCCAAATCAGCTGATTCAGCATTGTTAGAAGGCGCAGAGCCCGCAGTAGCAGGTGTTACCAGCCCAGCTGCGAATCTAAGAGCTCCTTCTGACAGCTTGATATGGACGCGGTTTGCCAAAATCGTTTCTCTATAATTATTATATTCCTGCGGTGTTAGGACCTTAGTCTGAAGATGGGAGAATTCAAAATCAACATGCTCAGATGCCAGGACAGAACCCTGCTCGGCATACATGAACTTCTTATATTCTAGAGGTTCATAAAACTTTATTAAGCTCGGTTCAGCTGGTGAGAGCATCGATAGTTTTCTGCTGCTCTCGGCAATCTCTCTGGCATATACGGTTATGTGTGATCCGTAACCTTTTCCTCGTGCCGCAGGGTCGGTGCATATTGCGTAGCTCATCTCTATTGATTTACCAGCTATATCTGAAACTTTGCCCTCAGGAACAACTAATTTTCCCATGTCGAACTGGGTGAGGGATGCCTGAAGCACCTCGTTGTCATCCTGATCTTCGATAATTAGAAAATCGAGGTAATCATCTCGGAAGCAAGCATCAAAGAATTCGATAAACTCTGCATCATCTCCGAAAACTCTTCTGCGTAGTGAGACAAAATCCTCGAGGTCGGAAGCCTCCCTGGGCCTTATTATGTAGTTATTTTTCATAAGCTGTGTATTTCATAAGCAGAACATCCGGGTGATAGCTTTCCTTGGCTTTCCTAAGACCTTCAAGCCCCATGTCCTCTTCGCGGTTAATGTATTCTACATCAGGGAATTTCTCGGAAATAGCCCTTACGAATTCACGGTTAATCATAGTATATGCGCCTTCAACACCAGGAAGAGCTTTCTCAAAATGCACATCCATGGTGAGCTGGTCGAGCTGAGTAGCAGCAGTGAAGGCAACAGGTTCACCATTCTGATATAGGAGCCCACCAAAGAAACCGAGCACCTCATAGTTTTCAAACATCTGCTCGATAGCATCCGCTTCTTTGACAAGGTCAGGATCGCCTTTCTCCTTGTAGAATTCAGCGACGAATGCTCTTGCAGAATCTATATCTTCGCCACTTTCGATGAGCTTAAATTCCCATTCGCCATTCCTCTCAAAATGTTTGATATGATTGCGCTTTGACGAAAGCTTGCGCCCCCTGAGATTGCGCAGCTTCTCAACTGTGTATATGTAGTCAGCATCTTCGCGATTTTCCTCTATGGTGAAACGGTCTCCGTACACAGGTTCAAACTCTTCGAGAGTTTTAGGCGTGAGACCACGCATTATCAGTTTCTGGTCGCGCGAATGTGCGTCTTCTAGCAGTTCATCGATAATTGGCTTAACATCACCGCTTCCCTTAGGATATGCGAAAATGTATCCATACTTAGGCATTCTTATAATCATACGCTCGCCGATGAAAGCTATTTCTGGCTCGTATGCATGCCTCCAGATATATAAATTAGCGAAACTGTAGTCAGCACCATGACATCCGCTCGAACAGATTACGGTTTTTGCAAAGTCCTGGTCATCTAATCTGACGGGTCTAAATTCTAGCATTAGTCTCTCCCTTTTTAATTTCTTAATTAAATTATACGATTCTATTTTACAAAATTAACATCTCATTATAGCACTAAAAACCAACATGTAAAGTGAATTCCGAGTGAATAAGTAGGAATTTAAAAAGATACTTTCTTGGTATTGATTTTATAGCTTCAAAATGTTACTGTTGCAATAGAAAAATAGAAATGACATTCGGAAAGGGGATGAAAGATAAATGGCTAAGATTACAAAGGATATGATTATCGGTGATGTTATCAACGAGCATCCAGATTTAATTCAGGTATTCTTCCAGAATGGAATGATGTGCATCGGTTGCCCTGCTTCTCAGGGAGAGTCAATCGGACAGGCTGCTCAGGTTCACGGACTTGATGGAGACCACCTGGTGAATGCTCTTAATGCTGCACTCGAGGCATAAACTGCTGATATTCCAGATATGGATTAAGATTTCGTATATCGCAGGGCGTGATTGCCCTGCTTTTACTTTTGGGGGATTGGGATAGATTAGGATGAAGAGAGAATTGAATCACCATTATATAGGTGAATCTTATGGTGGCAATCAGGACTGGTTTCGCACGTTCTGGATGCGAATAGGTGGATGTGGTGCGGAGACTGCATGTGAGAGCAGTTTGTACTTTGCGCGTGAGCTTTGGATTCACAAAGCTTTATCCATTTGACGCTGGTGATGTTAAGCGAGAAGAATACGTAGACTTTGCGCATATGATGGAGGACTATCTATGGCCTAGATTCACTGGGATTAATAAACTTTCGATTTATATAAATGGATATGTCAAATACCTTAGGGATGCCGGCGAGTACCGCGTGGATGTGAGCGAATTTTCGGGAGATCATACTTACGAGGAGGCGGCGGAAAAGGTGAAGGAGCAGATAGATGCAGGATTACCGATTCCGTTCCTTACACTCAGGCACAAGGATGCTAGGTACAGCGACTATGTATGGCATTGGTATCTTGTAAATGGATATGATGATACCGAGGACGGATTCAAGGTTAAGGCCGTGACATACAGCGGTTATAAGTGGCTTGATTTTGAGGGATTATGGAATACGGGATGTAAACCGACTGGCGGGATGATTATATATACTGTAAATGAAGATGCAGTGCTTTAATTTTTACTTAAGCACATCATGCTGAATATGATTATCGCAGTGCTGCGAATAGGTATGGCATAACAGAATAGTGGCATAAAAAAACGACTATGAGGCGAAAACGCATTTCTCACAGTCGTTTTTGATTGTAATTATCTATAGCGATAAGCTCTATTAAAGTGCTGTTAAATAAAGCTTAATCATCATATCTTAGAATCTCTTGCGCTTATATACTACAGCACCTAGAGCTGTAAGCGATGCGCAGAGCACTATTAAGCTTGCCGCTGATGTTGAATCGGATGTCTTAGGTGAGAGGTGTCTCTTCTTAACAACCTTAGCTTTTTTTGCTGGGGTGCTGCTAGCGTTGCTACTCGAAGCATCCCTTGCAGAAACATTCACCTTAGTGGTGATGGAGATTGTCTTTCCATCAGCTAATCTATAGGTGTATGTGACATGGTATGTGCCAGCAACTGCAGTGTTTACATTCGACGTAACAGTCAGATCTGAATATGGGATCGGGCTGCTATTAACAGGATTTACTGCAGAAATCAGATTCTGCTCAGCATTAAAGCTATCCCCGACCTTTAAATTCACTACGTCAGGTGCATCTAGTACCTTTATGATCTGTGCATAGAAGTTAAGGCCGTAATCCGATACGCTTACTGGGCTTCCGCTTGCATCCTTAAGAGTCAAACTACCGTTAGTGTAATATGCGTAGATTGGGAGGAGTGTGTTATCGTTTCTAACTAGCGTTGTGTAACCATCGTTATGGATAGCGTTAAATATATCTAGTGTTGAAATCGAGTATGCTGAGTTGCTCGTTAACACTCCGTCAGCTGGTGAATTCTCATACGTGCTTAGGATCTGCATTAGGAAGTTGTTGAACTTCGTATTGCTAGATGTCGCATTAGGCATAAGGTCCTGAACCTTCTTCTCGGCAACCGTGTATGAACCATCGCTGTTTCTATAGGTAGCTAGGATTCTAGTGTTAAGAACAGACGAAACCAGTTCGTTCCTGTTGATGCTCTTGAAGATAAGAGAAGCAGTTCTGTATACTCCTCCAGATGTGTTACCGAAGAGGAACGTATAAGTTGATTTTGCACCAGCCTTTCGCAGTCAGCTTAAGTGGAACATTGTATTTAACGCTCTCATTAGGCTGAAGATTTCCAGAGATATTGATTCGAGTCAAATCACTCCAGGTATAACCAGTTGGAAGCCCGCTTGCGAGAACATTAGCACGAGTAGTTGTAGTTGTTCCGAGAGCGGCGTTCTTGAACTGATACTCGATATTTATATCGGATCTAGTGGAAGCATCGAAAATATCATTTCCGCGTACTCTTGCTGCGTCTACCGACCAATCATCAGCATAGTTGGTTGCAGAAGGTGTAAATCCGTTGTTGTCGAGTCTAAGAGAAACGTTTGCTACTGTAGCAGATGAATTTGTATTGGTGATATTCGCATGTAGCGTTATATCCTTTGAATTAACATCTATGAGATCGCCAGCATTCGCAACTGTACTATATACATATGTGGAAGCAGGTGTGCTGCCATATGGATTATCTGCTGCCTTGCTGGAATTGCTCGTAACACCGTTAAGGCTTGCGCTAACATATGCATCTATGTTGATTCCTCTGCTAGTCTGAGAATTTCTGCCAGCCTGGTTGAGCTCGTTTTGATAAATAGGTTTTATCGTCTGCGAAGTCGCGTTAACTGTCATGGTAGAAGCAAACATAGCGATTAACAGACTGCATGTCGTTAGACAAGCTAATAGTTTTTTCTTCATAATCCCTCCTTTTTATAACATCATTCATATATACATGATATATAAGAAATGAATAGCACTTATATATGACCGTAAATTAATGATATACCTTTCTATTATACGCTTTGAAAGGGCAGATTTTTCATGAAAATATATAATTAAAGAATAAAAAATTCTATTGAACTGAAACCATTAATTGTTAAAGCCCCATTTACTGTAGACTAGCAAATGGGGCTTTAACAGTGTGAGTACCTGTATATCCATAACCTTTATCAAACGTTTTGATAATTGATGAATAGAAGCCTACCTTATAAACTTAGCTCTTCTAATCACCAATTCTGCAGCTACGCCGATGGCAACTCCTGCTATCGTTCCAGAGATCATCAGTACCGGTAGGTAGTAGAAGATTCTGATGTCATTGATGAGTAATGCCGCAATTGCGAGCTGTCCCATGTTGTGCAAGAAACCACCTGCCATACTGACACCGGTAATGCTGAAGAGGTCGGTCTTCTTGAGCAAAATCATTCCTATCAAGCTGATCGTCGCACCTGCGAGAGAGTAGAGCATGCCGAACACACCGGTAAAAAGCAGTCCAGCGACTACTATTCTAATGACATTTAACATAACTGCGTATTTGGCAGAGAGCTTATACAGCGCAACGACAGCTACCAAGTTAGCTATCCCTAATTTGATCCCCGGAATGCCTGGAGTATATGGTATAATAGCTTCGACGTACGATAAAATTAGCGCCAGTGAAGCTAGAAGCGCAACTGTTGCGACATTGTTGCTGCGGCCGCGAGGAGTCCTCTGTGAAGGCTCGGTTGAGTGTTTAACTCGAGACTGAGTCATACTTGTGTGCCTCCTTTCCGCTTATCGAAACGACCACTTTATTAGGAAGGCAGATTATGCTTTCCCCGGTCTTGCTTATAGCTTTGTGCTTTACGCACACCTGATTTTCGCATGATGCTTCGGACATGGTCACGTAGCCGTGCTTAATTCTGATTACATTTAGCTTATTCCCCTGCTTTACAGCGATAGTTTTATCCTCGGACAAGCTGTACACTCCGTACTTCTTGCCATCTACTGTCACGGTGACTTTGTCTCCTGAATGACTCGTCGTGCTGAGCCATACCGAGGAGGCGATACCAAGTGAAATGAGGATTATAAAGAGGACGATATCAGCTTTTCTTATAAATCCTTTTAACATTATTCGTTATTCCCTGTAACCCCTTAACTGTGAGGTAATAAATTGATTAAATTTAGCAAACAAACCATAAAACTTTCGTTAATATTCGTAATAATCGCAACGGTTATTATAACACAGACAGCCTGCAAGAACACCAAGGATGTTGAGCCAGTATCAAAGGAGGGCTTCTATCTCGATACAGTGTGCAAGATTTCGATATACGACATGGATGGAGATCTGGACAAGGAGAAGGCAGAGGCTGCAATCAACAAGGCTTATAAAAGGTGCCGCGAGCTCGAGAATACTCTCAGCAATACAATCGAGACGAGTGAAGTCAGTCAGATTAACAATGCTGGTGGAAATTGGGTGACTGTTGGAAAGGATACGCTCAAGGTCGTGAAGGCTGGTGTAAAGTACGGTGAGCTATCCGATGGTGATTTCGATATAACGATTGGATCTGTTTCAGGATTATGGGATTTCCAGTCTGAGAACCCAGTAGTTCCAGAGCAGTCTAAGATTACCGAGGCTCTTAAACACGTAAACTATAAGAATATTCAGTTCGATGGAAACAAGATAAGAATCATAGATCCTAAGGCTAAGCTCGACCTCGGCGGTATTGCCAAGGGATATGTTGCTGATGAACTTACGATTCTGCTCGAGAAGGAAGGCGTAACATCTGCTGTAATTAACCTTGGAGGTAACATTTCCACGATAGGGGGTAAACCAGACGGCAGCCCATTTATCATCGGAATAGAGAAAGCCATATACTGACAGGACCGAAATCATCGGAACTACGACAGCGGATAACCAGACCGTTGTTACTTCAGGAATATATGAGAGGCAGTTTCAAAAGGATGGTAAGATTTACCACCATGTGCTAAGCAGCAAGACGGGATATCCTGTCGAGACGCAGCTTGAGGCTGTCAGCTTGGTGGCTAAGAAAGGTCGCTCGATGGATGTAGATGCCATGAGTACAATCTGCCTGATGAAGGGTGTAGATGGAGGGAAGGCATTTATCAAGAAGCAGAAGGGAGTTGAGGCTGTCTTCAGCGCACAGGGCAAGGAAGTTGCCAAGACTAAGGGCATGAAGTTCACAGCTGAATAGCTAATTAACGCACGGCTGTCAGATGATTATAATATCAAGCGTAGCAGCATAGCAGGCAGCATACAGATTACAGATATTAAGTAAGTAGGAGGTGTATATTTTGAATAAGAGCAAAATACTAGTCGATATGCACCTACACACCACGGCATCAGATGGGTCATTTAGCCCCTCGGAGGTCGTTCAGAAGGTGAAATCGTCTGGTGTCAAAGTGTTTTCGTTGACTGATCACGATACGACTGCTGGCGTGCACGAAGTCGAAGGCGAGATCCCGGAGGGGATGGAATTTTTCAAGGGCATTGAATTCTCCTGCAAAGCCGGAGACATCAAGTGCCATATCCTCGGATACTCGTATGACGATAATCACCCTGATTTTATAAAAGCACTCGCCGCTGCAGAGGCGAAGAGAGAAGATAAGCTCGCGATTAGAATTGAACACCTTAGGGAAGTGGATGGCATAGAGCTAACTGCAGACGAGATTGCAGAGTTAGAGGCGATTCCTTCAGCTGGGAAGCCCCATATAGCTAATATCCTCATGCGGAGAGGAATCCCAGGTACCAGAACAGAGGTTATAAACAGATATCTTGAATTTGGAGTGGAAAGCAGGATTCCTGCCGAGCTAGCGATCGGAGCGATTAAGTCATCTGGTGGAGTCGCAATCTGGGCTCATCCTCTCGGTGGGGAGAATGAAATCCATATGAACAGAGAGGAGCTTGAGGAGAAGCTAGGTGTCCTGCAAGGTATAGGAATAGAGGGACTAGAGTGCTTTTATTCTAGGTACGATGAGGACGAGATAGCGATGCTGCTAGATATTGCGGAGAGTCGGGGGCTTCTCGTGAGTGGTGGCAGTGATTTTCATGGCAAGAATAAAAACGTAGAAATCGGTGAACTCGGTGTGAGTAAGAGACCTGTCTTCGATTCTGATCTTAGCCTTATAGCAGAACTCAGGAGGAGAAAGCGATAGAGAGTTGTTCCATATAAAGTGCACCCTTATATCGCATTAATTAAATTATAGTATTGAATGACAGTGCCAGTTTATATATAATACGCAAGTTCGTAAAAACGATAATTTTTTTTATATAAAGTAAAGGGGCAATAACATGAGTGAAAAGACAGCAAAAAAGTTAGGCTGGGCAGGAACATGCATGTCCATTCTAATGTACGTAGCATACATAGCTCAGATAATGAGCAATCTAAACGGGAACAAGGGTAGCTTCATCCAGCCACTAGCAGCAACAATAAACTGCATGCTGTGGGTGACATACGGATTCTGCAAGAAGGACAGAGATTACCCAATTATATGTGCTAATGTGCCAGGTATCTTATTCGGTCTAGGAGCAGTTATAACATCATTTTAAAGATAATATACATGAGCATGAAAATGCCACTCCAGAGTGCTGGAGTGGCATTTTTTATATATGGAAAATTTGACTATAATGTGTTAATTAGAGTGTTTATATATCTGTGTTTTATGAATTCTGCTCACTGATTCTATCAAGAAACTCAAACACCCTCTTATAGTAGTCCTCTAGTATCTCATCAGTTCCATTATATAGCTCGTGCTTAGCGCCTTCGTATATGACGAACTCGGTGTTCGGAGTGTTATATGCGAATTTATAGTGGCCTTTGAATCCACAAGCGCATCGCTTCCAGATGTAAGGAGCAAAACAGGGATATCTATCTTGCCAGCGTCCCGTAGAATTTTAGGAGTGGTGCGGAAACTCGCATAGCCCCAGCCGTTAGACATCATATTTGTATGATAGTGGCTGTCTTCAAGGCGCTGATTAAATATATACCTGTACCTCGGCTCTGACATTGCACTGCTCTTCTCGTAAGTGGGGATACCATCCCAGCGTTTGCCACCGGGAAACGGCAGCTTCTCCTGACGCAGTAGCTTGATTTTAGCTAGCATGAGGCTGATTAAAAACTTAGGCGTGCCATCAGTTTTTATCTCGAACATGGGGGAACTTAGGATTGCAGCGTCGAATATCCCAGGATGCTGCTCTAAGTATAGAGCACCGATTGCACCTCCCATGGAGTGTGCGAACATGATGCAAGGAAGATTGCCTATGTGTGGTTTAACAATTTCGGTCATAAACTGATGTATGTCCTGGGTGTAGTCATTGTAGCTATTTACATGGACGATATCATTCTCAGCTATCTGTCTGCCCGAATAGCCGTGGCCACGGTGCTCCATGAAGAAAACCTCGTAGCCAGCGAGCCAGTAATATTCCGCCATCTCGTGAAATTTTCCCCAGAAGCCGCAGTAACCATGGAGCATGACGATGCAGCCCTTCGGAGAACTCTCCTGCGGTGCATGGTAGTACTGAATAGAAATGCCATCATATGCAGTAAACTGTCCTTCGGTTACATGGTCATCTCTCCAGCGTTTGTTGGTAGTGACCATATGATCATCATACTCGCTCTCCCTGATGATGTTGATGCCAGCTGGAAGCATTGCATCGCTCAGATTTTGAGCTTCAGAGATGTTTACATGTATTACCTTTGCCTGCGCATGAACCTTCATATCAGCCTCCTGATTACTTCAAATGCTTTATCAGGGTAGTTGGTAATAATGGCGTCGACGCCAGCTCTGTATGACATCTCGATATACTCATCGGAGTCAACCGTCCATACGTTGACGGCAATACCTTCCTTATGGCACTCTTCTATAAATCCAGGAAACTGTATGTTGTAGAGAGCTGGGTGTAGAGCTTGAACTCCGTATTTTAACGCATATGCAGGCATACCGATTGTTCCGTCAGCATAGAGGAATCCTAACTTCGCCTCAGGAGATATTTCTCGCATGTGCTTTATCGTGTAGTGGTTAAAGGACGAATAGATGACCCTATCTGAGAATCCGCATTCGCTGGTCAATTTTAAAAGCTTTTCTGCCATGCCTGGGTAAAAAACAATGCCTGTCTTAAGCTCTATATTATCAGTATGTCGGCATCGATCAAGCAGTTCAAACACCTCGCGCATAGTCGGGATAGTGGCTCCTGAGAAACCTTTTTTGCCAGAGGAGAAATCCAGAGCCTTTCAATTCTGCAAGCGTTTTGTCCTTAATCCATCCACTGCCGTTTGAGGTTCTATCTATCGTCTCGTCATGACAAACGACGAGTTCGCCATCTCTGGTCATCTGCACGTCTAACTCGATGCCATCTGCACCGAGTTCGACTGCTTCTGAAATGCCGCGTAGAGTGTTCTCAGGGACAATACCCGCTTGCACCACGATGCGCCCATACGAGTGGTCGGTTCTCTGACTTGGAATTTCTGCTTGCTCGTTATGAGCATCAGTATTGGTCATCTGTGTTCACCTCTTGCTTTTTTTTAGTCATTTCTATGCAAACTGCAGCTTGTATCGCACGACTCTACCCTTTATTACTTAACCTTGTGTTCGTTTAGACATCTTCCACAAATCCTCGTATTTGAAACCCGTTACACGTTCGAGTATTCGCTTCTCGTCGTCTGATGCGATGCTGCCATCGGTGCCGCGCCTTCTACCTATTTCCTTCTTTACAATATCGAACTCCTTATTCGTTATCGGGAAGATGTATCCGAATATCAGCAGTAATACTACGAGAATAGCTGGTATTACGATGAAAAATCATAGCGATTCCGCGCTGCGTTGTGAAAGCCTGACTGACTCCTGAATGCGCGAGTTTAGTATCGTAGCCTACTAGCGATAGTAGGAGTCCCGATGAACCACACTGATAGACCCGCCGAGATTTTTCTCGCAAATGTCGCCATCCCAGATACGATGCCTGGACGCCTTGTGGAAGTGATTAGTTCGTCTATATCCGCCATATCGGACAGAATTGCAAATATGCTCGTCAAAGTTGCTGCGTTTACCAATTCCCGACTCCTGCGGAGAGTAGGAGGACTGGGAACAATTGGGCGCACCTGCATATGAAAACGCAAGTAGTCCAAGGGTTGAAGCTAACCTTATAGGAGCACCGATGAGGATGGTGGTACGCTTTGAGGTTCTGGTCATTATCGGTGTAAAGATTAGCATTCCGATAAGCTGAGATGAGAGAAGCACTCCCATCAGCATGGTCAGATATCCCTTGTCATATCCGCCTAAAACGTCGTCGACATAGTAAATTGCCATACCTGAAACGAAGTCCATCGCACATTGACCGGAGAGGTATATGCCGATGAAAATCTTGAAGGAACGGCTTTTGAATACTGACGATGCCTCGGAGAAGCTGTCGCGAAGCTTCGTCTTAACTGGTGGCTTTATCTTTTCCCAAGTTCCAATAAATGTTACCACTGCTGCAAAGCCGAACATGATACCGAAAATGATCGCTACCTTGAGATACATGCTCGTGTTCAAAGTATCTTTTATCATTAACGTTGGAACGAGCCCAGCGAGGATAGCTCCTACAGTAGACCAAATCATCCTGAGACTCGAGAACTTTGAACGAATGTCATAGCTATCAACCATGTCTGGCAGGAGACCGTTGTAAGGGACCATTATGATTGTGAAGCACGTCGAAAATAAGCAGTACATCACTATATAATAGATAAATTGTACCGTAGTGCTTCGCGATGGAATCGTTGTCCAAAGCGAGATAAATGCGATAGCCGATAGGATTCCGCCTATCAATATGTATAGCCTCTTAGGTCCAAATCTTGAGGATGTTCTATCGGTGATATTTCCCATCATCGGATCGGTAATGGCGTCCCATACCTTTTCCGACCATTGGTATAGCGCCAGCGAGTGCAGCGGGCATGCCAAGAGCCTTAGTAAGGAAGACTAAAAAGAAGGTGTTGATGATTACGAAAGCACCACCTCCGTAGAACTCAGCCATTCCGTACATGAGACCTGCCTTTACCCCTGTGCCGCGGAATTTTCCTGCGATTTTATCGTTCATTATGACCTCCGGTAATAATTGTCATCAATATGTATTGCTGTCATTAATGATTATTAACGACTAACTTAAATATTTTCATTAACGATTATCTTTGCCATTTTACCATATACTGACTTGCAAAAGGGATGTAAACGCGTAAATAGTTAAATTTTTTTAGATAAATTAAATCCTAATAATGGGCGGGAACAAAACAGTAAATAATTACGACAAAACAATAAGCCGGGAACTTGCGCTCCCGACTACATGTCGTTAAAACATATGGCTACATGCCTAGCGGATTAACCGCGAATGGCTGAAATTAAATCTCCAAGTAATGGTTCGAACTTTACACCGTACCAGTGCTCTTTGTCATCTATCGTATTCTTGATGCAGCTGAGGACGTATTCGCCAGCAATTCTAGCTGCTTCAGCTTTATCTTTGCCTGCGAGGTAAGATCCTACAAATGCAGATGCGAACACATCACCCGTTCCGTGGCAAGAAATAGGCATCTTCTCGTGCCTTATATAATTTATGCCGTTTTCGTCTGATACGAGGATTCCTGTGCTCTCATCATCATAGCTGACACCAGTCATGATGACTGTCTTGGCGCCTAGCTCATGTAGGCCCTTTACGAGCTTCTCAGCATACTCTTCGTCGTAGCTTTCCTTGTACTCGTTACCCGTTAGAAGCGAAGCTTCTGTTATATTAGGAAGTGTTACGTCAGCTACAGCGACAAGCGACTTCATGACCTCCACGAAGTCCATGTCAAATGCTGGATATAGCTTGCCACCATCGGCCATCGCAGGGTCGACTATCCGTAGACCGGACGGAGATACAAGCCTTGTAAATATATCCTTGACATATGCAATCTGCTCGCTGCTTCCGAGGTATCCCGTGTATGCTCCGTCAAATGTAATTCCCTCGATCTCCCATTGCTTGATGATATCAGGCATATCGCTAGTTAAGTCGCGGCAAGTAAAACCTTTAAATCCACCAGTGTGATTCGAAAGTACGGCTGCTGGTAAAATTGCTGTCTCGTGTCCGCATGCCGAAAGTATAGGTAGTGCGACGGTCAGCGAGCACTGTCCGACGCATGATATATCTTGTACAGATAATATTCTCTTATATTCCATTATTAACCTCGATTTCTGTAATTTGCTTCTAAGTGTTCGTTGATTAGAGAGAAGTTCTCTTATAATAGAAGCTTCTTCCTAGTGCCGTCTTGCCTAATGCCACAGAAACTATGATAGCAACAACTGCACCAACAGTTGCCTGCAGGACATTGCCGGGAACATCAGCGAGTGGGGCAGCCCAGTTTCCATATATGAAGCCCTGCGCTGCGTAGTAACCAGATACAGTCCAGAGAACTGCAAGTACGTATGCGAATAGCTCTGAAAAAGGTAGTCCTGCAACCTTAGCTACATGACCTCCATTTGCTGCACGCTTATTCAGTAGGTCAAAGAATAGCTGCACAATCAGCACCATAACGATTTTAATTACCAATGTCCAAGGTGCCCAAACGGCATAACCACCATAGATGTCTGCTAGCCCAGCACCAACGCCGCCAGCGAAGCAGGCGTACTTCTTAGGCAAGATGATCGCTGCGAGAAGCACGAATCCGTCACCAAGGTGAATGTATCCCATTGCATTAGGAATCTTGAAAGAATGTAGTTGCAATCATAACCATAGCAGTCATCATCGCAGTGGTTACTAGAATTAAGGTCTTATCGCTTCTGTCGGTACGGCTGGTGCCGTTTGTCTGGTTTTTAGTTTCAATCATACTTTTTATCCTCCATATAGCAATCTATAATTCCTTATAGAAATGCTGTTTTTATTATCGAATTGTCGTTGTGCACTCTTTCGACAAGTATTATAATAACAACATAGTGCAATTATAAAAATATACAATTTATGCAAATTTTTAGAATACAGATAGGGGAAAACAGACGATGAGAAGCATTATTTTCGATTTTGCCGATAATAATGAACAAAATCTATATATACAGATTTTTGATTACATAAAGGGTAAAATTCTTTCCGGCGAGTTTGAGCTCGGAACGAAGCTGCCTTCGCTACGTCAGCTTGCGAAGGAAAATGGTATCAGTGTCACTACTGTTGAGACCGCATACAATCAGCTGCTCGTAGAGGGTTACATAGAGAGCAGACCCAAGTCAGGCTACTATGTCAGCGATGATATATCTGGTGCGGTCGGAAATGGAAGTACAGGCGGAGAACTTACACTAGACGAGCTTCTCCCCAGAGAGCACCAAGACTGTTAAGGAGCGCTCGCTCATCTACGACGAGGAGAGCTTTCGAGTTCTCGAAGTGGAAGAAGTGCATGAGCAAGGTGTTCAATGATTATGCCTACGCACTGCAGTCTGAAGCTGATGTACAGGGTGAAGCAGCACTTCGCTATGAAATTGCAAAATATCTATATGCTGGCAGAGGGGTTAAATGCTCGCCAGACCAGGTTGTGATAGGCGCTGGCTCTCAGCAGCTCGCAACGCATCTCATACGTATTTTGAGAGAGCTTAGCATCAGCAACGCTGCGATGGAGTCTCCAGGCTATGGACCTGTTCGTGAGATTTTTAAAGATGAAGGTGTTAGCCTATCTAATATCCCGGTTCAAGATAATGGAATCGTGATTGAGCGTCTTCCGGTCAACATGCGAAGCCTCGTCTACGTGAATCCGTCAAATCAGTTTCCGTCAGGTGCCGTTATGCCGATTGGCCGCAGGTATGAGCTGATTAAGTGGGCAGAGGACAACGATAGCTATATCCTAGAGGATGATTACGATAGCGAACTCAGGTACTTTGGGAAACCTATACCAGCCTTACAAGGCCTCGATAGATCGGGGAGAGTCGTGTATCTTGGGTCGTTCTCGTCGACACTTTTTGCATCGATTAAGATAAGCTACATGGTGCTGCCGAAGGAACTCATGGAGATATTTGACAGAATCAAGAGCAAGTATTCGCAGACGTGTTCCAAGGCGGAGCAGATTTGCCTCGCGCTGTACATGGATAATGGCTATTACTACAGGCATATCAAGAAGTGCAGAAAGAGAAATTCTGAAAAGCTTCACACCACTATGGAGATGTTTAGGGAATATGGAGAAGGACTGATTGAGGCACTTGACTCTAAGTCTGGATTAGCGGTTATGCTGCGCATCAAAGCTCCTGTACCGGTTGAACAACTATGCAAGGTAGGCAAGGATGTTGGGCTTATGATGAATCCAGTTACAGATCTCTGCACAGAGGACGAACAAGTTTTGTACTTCTATTTCTATAGAGTGTCTGAACCGCTGCTACGGCTGCTTATAAAGATGTTTGTCGGCAATATTAAGAAGGGAATGAGGAATATCAATGCTTAGAATATTAGTTAGCAACGATGATGGAATAGATGCGCACGGAATCCGCACATTGGTACGTTTTCTTTCGCACATGGCAGAGGTATATGTTGTGGCTCCTGACAAGCAGCGGAGTGCTAGCGGACAGGCGATTACGTTTGGTGGCAAAGTGACTGCTAAGCAGGTAGAGATGGATGGAGCCAAGAAGGCAATCGCCTTATCTGGAACTCCTGCAGACTGCGCTAAGTTCGGTATAGATATGATGAGAGAAGCAGGAACACCTCCTGACTTCGTTATCGGCGGAATCAATCATGGAGGAAATGCTGGTGCAGATATAAACTATTCTGGAACGTTTGCAATTGCAAACGAAGGCGCTATGAACGGGTATAGAGCGCTTGCACTGTCCGTGACAAACAGAAAAGCGACGCACTTTGAATTTATCTGCGAGATGATACCGGAGCTGCTCGAAGTAGCGAAGAAGCTGCAGCCGGGGAGCATTCTCAATGTAAATGCACCTGACCTTCCTAAGTGGCAGATTAAGGGTGTGAGATATGCCGAGGCTGGCATCTGTGGGTTCAACAACAAATTTGAGAGGGTCATGGAAGAAAATCCGGATAGCGAGGATGAGGAGCACGAAAATAAACCTTTTTCAGAAGGAGAATATAAGTATAACGGTGAGGTGACGGATGGCAGCGTTCAGCCGTCAAATACCGACCTCTACTGCCTGGCAAATGGATATGCGACCATCACTCCATATAAGGTGAACCGCGTGGATAACGGCTTGCTCGCAAAGCTCCGTGGTCTTAGCTCGGATAGTACAATGTGCATAATCATGGATGTCCAGGGGCACACAGTGTCAAAGGTTCGTAAGAGCGAGAAGTTCATGGGGAACATATTAAAGCTAGCAAAATGCCTCAGGATACTGGAACTTCCAACGCTCCTAACAGAGCAGTTCGGACACGATACAGAGCCAGTTTTAGGTGAACTTAAGAGTGAGCTCCGTAGCTTTGAGAAGCTGGATAAGGTTGATTTTGACTGTACATCTTCCCCAGACATGGAGAGCTTTGCTACAGTCTCATAAAGGTAAACGCATTGTGATCGCTGGCCTAGAGGCACATATTGGGATACTGCAGAGTGCTAGGAGCCTTGTAGAGAAGGGGTATGACGTTCAGGTCATCAAGGATTGCTGTGCTTCCAAGCAGAAGGATGATCTCGAGGAGGCGATGAAAACACTAAGGGATATTGGATGCACGATTACAACTTTAGAATCATTCATATATGATGAAATCGGTAGCACAACTGACTTCTCATACAGGAAGGTGAAGAAGGTTCTCGAAGCATAAATAAAAAGTTATGTGCCTGATATGATAATAATTGCTAGAAAATACACGTAAAAAATGTTATTATATTTTGCATTGGCGCTCAGCGTAGAGCTATGGAGCGTTAAATTATATAAGCGCTACATAGAGGTAATGACAGCGCAATTAGGTAAGGACAGGTGGTTTAAGAAATGAATAACAACAAAAGATGGTTGTACCTCGGAATGGCGACTATTTCAACGCTGTTCCTCGGACTTATTTACGCATGGTCACTGTTTAGAACTCCTTTTGCAGAGGTATTCAAGACATGGACAGTAGCACAGATGTCGATGACATTCACTATATCGATGATCATGTTCTGCTTGGGCGGACTCATCGGAGGTCATCTCGGCAAGGTTTTCGGTGTAAAGCTCAGAATTCTCATCTCTGGAGCACTGCTTCTCATCGGATTCTTTATGGTTTCGACTTTGAATCCAGCAGATGCTTCGGGAAGTCTCACGAAGCTTTATATATTCTACGGCGTATTCGGTGGCGGCGGCGTAGGTGTTGGATATAATGCCGTTATCACCACTATCACTAAGTGGTTCCCAGACAAGGTTGGTCTTGCTTCGGGAATTATGCTCATGGGATTCGGTCTAGGTGGACTTGCCCTCGGAAGTGTTGTAACTAAGTTCATTGCGAAGTATGGAATTTTCTCAACATTCAAGATTCTAGCTATCACAATTTTCGTAGTAATGGTTGTCGCAGCTATCATCATTAAGGCTCCAGAAGCGCCTGCAGCAGGGTGCAAGCAAGGCTGCAGCATCTGATGACAAGGTTCATCACTATTCAGCTGCAGAGATGATGAAGACAGGCAGATTCTGGGTATTCTTCATCTGGGCTGTTGCTCTCAAACTCGGCAGGTCTGATGGTTATCAACAGCGCGGCTAATATCTCGCTGGCTTACGGTGGATCTGCGGTACTCGGAATGATCGTTTCGCTGTTTAACGGAGCAGGAAGAATCGTTACAGGTAATAACTTTGATAAGTTTGGCAGAAAGACGACTGCTATTGTAAATAACTTATTTATGTTTATAGCAGGTGTCCTGCTTGTAATCGGCGGCATGAGTCACTCGCTCATCGCAATCGTAGTTGGACTTATCTTCGTAGGTCTAGCTTATGGAGGAACTCCAACGCTAACATCTGCATACATCAATAAGGCGTTCGGACATAAGTATTTTCCAACTAACTTCAGTATCGCAAACTTCTCTCTAATCCCAGCAGCTATAATCGGACCTAATATCTCCGCTAAGCTGCTCGAGGCTGCGGGTGGAAAGTATGATTCGAACTTCTATGCGCTAATCGTATTCACCTTGGTAGCATTCGTGCTATGGGTTGCACTAAATGTGACGAGTAAGAAGAGCGATAATGAGGGGTATAAGTAGATATAATTCAGCGGAGAGTATGTAATAATTGCAAACTCGATAAATCGTAAAACTACGGTAAAACGAAAAACATGGCAGTGGATTTTAATCATTTTTATGGAGTGCAAATTAAGCACTTGCGAAATGATTAAGCCACTGCTATTTTATTTTAAAGAAATCATAATAAATACAATCGGATTTCTTATGCCAAATGATATATACTTCTATTACAGACATGACTTAAGGAGGGTATACCGTGAAGATTCTAGTTTGTGACGATGATAGAGAAATCGCTAGAGCTATAGAGATATATCTAAATAATGAAGGTTTTGAGGTTGTGAAAGCCCACGACGGATTCGAAGCGCTTAACGTGGTGAAAAGCGAGGATGTTAAACTCGCCATCATGGACGTTATGATGCCTAAGCTCGATGGAATTCAGGCCACGCAGATGATTAGAAATGAAAAGGATATTCCTATTATCATGCTGTCTGCGAAGTCCGAGGATTATGACAAGATTATCGGGCTCAATATAGGGGCAGATGATTACGTTACCAAGCCTTTTAACCCAATGGAGCTTGTTGCGAGAGTTAAATCGCAGCTTCGCAGGTATACTCAGTTCGGGAATGCGAATGAGTCATCTGAAGAGGGTATCTATAGAGTGGGCGGACTCACCGTGGATGACAATAGCAAAAAAGTTACTGTCGACGGACGAAGTGTCACGCTGACAGCTACTGAATTTGGCATATTGAAGCTTTTAGCGCAGAGTCCTGACAGAGTATTTTCAATGGAGCAGATATATGAATCCGTATGGGATGAGCCTGCTTACAACCCTGAGAATACAGTTGCGGTGCATATCAGACACATAAGGGAGAAAATCGAGATAAACCCTAAAGATCCTAGATACATAAAGGTAGTTTGGGGCACAGGATATAAGCTTGAAGGAGATAACTAATGAGGGAACAAGTCGTAAGGGACGAGTTTCGTGGGCTTAAATCCAAGTTCGCCACCTTGGTGGCGACTGTGAGCATGGTGTTCCTCATCGTCTCAGCAAATAGAATTATCGTATATGAGGCGTATACGAGCGAATACTTCAACAGATATGTTGACAAGAATAAGCTAGTTGGCATACTGACGACGAATTTCATACTTCTCATAGTGTTTGGTGCTTTTACGATTGCGGGAGTGATATTCGCGATATATTTCGCTGGCAAATATGACAGAAAAGGTAGGAGTTCAGTTAAATCTGCTCGACCGAATATTCCCGGAGCTACGAATTCTAGGAATTTTTATAATGGGAGTTGGTGTCGCTACCTCGGAAGAAATATTCTACGTATATATCTCGTCAGGAAAATCGCTTGACCACATACTCAAGACCATTGTAAAGAAAGGATTTTCAGTCAAGGAACTCACCAAGCAAAGTGATATGCTGCTGGGTAGACAGTATTCGACCTTTAAACCAGAGTGGGTGCAAGGCTTCGGCTCGCTTGCGATGATGACTATCTGCTTGCTCCTTGCGATGATTCTGCTCACATCGCTAGTAAAAAACATCAAGAATGATGATTTCTTTGAACGCTCAATCATCGGAAAAGTTCTGATGGGTATATATAATATATTCGTGTCGAAGGATATCACGATGAAGAGGCTATATCTCCTCATAATTGCGATTTTTGCACCTGTATATATCTGGCATGGATGGATTTTTGTAGCGATGATTCTAATAATCATATTCGTTCCGCGGTACTACCATGACTACGCTAGAGTAAGACAAGGTCTAAGAGCCATTAAGGAAGGCGACTTCGATAAGAAAGTTGTCGTTAGACATAGGGGCGAGTTCGAGCGTCTTGCAAATGACATAAATGAAATCGCCAGGGCAGAAGAGATTGCCCTCGAAAATGAACTGCGAAGCCAGAGGCTACGTAACGAACTCATTTCCAACGTATCGCATGATCTAAAGACGCCACTTACATCGATGGTTACTTACATAGATTTACTCAAGATGCAGGGGCTCGACAGTCCAGATGCGATGTCTTACCTCGAGATTATCGATCAGAAGACAAAGAGACTTCAGAAACTGAGCGGCGACCTATTTGAAGCGACCAAGGCATCAAGTGGAGCTATGCCTATCAGCATCGAAGTTATAGATCTAAACGGTATGGCGCAGCAAGTCGTAGGTGAGCTAAACGATATCTTCGTAGCCGCAGATGTAGAGGTTCACTGTGAAAAGAACGATGAACACGTATACGTAAATGCCGATGGGAAGATGCTATGGCGTGTAATCGAGAACCTGCTGACCAATGTCAGCAAGTATAGCATGCCTGGGACTAGAGCATACGTGAAGGTAAGAGAGATGGGCAAATTTGCTGCACTCGAGATCAGCAACGTGTCGAGAGATGCTCTCGATATGGAACCAGATGAGTTGATGGAGAGATTTAAGCGAGGCGATAAGTCCAGAAATACTGAGGGCAGTGGACTAGGTCTTGCTATCGCCAGAGACCTAATGCACATGATGGATGGAGATGTCAGACTGGGAATCGACGGAGACCTGTTTAAAGCGAGGGTTCTGATTCCGCGTGTTGGGCAGAGGTAGGAGATGGAGGAGTCCGTGGGCAGTATCATACGCAGACAAGTTTATAAGTTTTGAAGGTGCACTAACGGATAGAGATATAAAGACCTTGGTGTCAGAGAGCAGGAGCGATACTATCCTTCAGACGAATTATATGCCACTCGACACAGCTACTCTGCAGGAGCTTAATAGAAGATATTTTGCTAAATTTAGAGATGCAACCTTACGGATCTATTGTTCGCATGACTGTGATATCAAGGCTATTGAGTGTATGAGCGAGGTTAGACATCTAATTATCGAGTCATCAACAGAAATCTTGAATTTGGATGTCCTATATGAACTTAACAATCTGCGTAGCCTGTGCATAGAGACCCGAAGATTTCTGACAAGGATTTTCTAAAAAGACTTCCTTCAGGTCTAAAATCTCTGGATCTTAACATCTCAAGCAAGGCGTTTGACTTAAAGAACCTTAATCGCTTCATCGAATTAGAGATACTCAGCCTACATAAGTGCTGTAAGAACCTAGGAGTTATATCTGAACTTAAACAGCTGCAAGCGTTAAAGCTACACGGAATTACACCGGAGTCGTACGCGTATATAAATAGCCTGCCAAAACTAAAGAGGCTCTCTATTAGTGGAGGAAATGCTGGAGATTTATCAGGATTATACGGAAACGAAATGATTACAGGGCTGTATTTGTTCAGACTTGCGAAACTTGAAAATTTATCGTTACTGGCAGGATTGCCGAACCTTCGCACTGCTGAGATAGGGCAACTAATAAATGTAAAGAACTTGCCTAATCTGTCTGAGTCACTTATTGAGAATCTGTGTTTCGAAAACATGAAGGGGCTTCTAGACTTTACATCCTTAGAGGCAGCTCCTCATATCAAAACAGTTACTGAGACTGTCTGCCCTACTACACTTGATGTAGATACGATTTTACCTGTCTTAAGAAATGAAAATCTAGAAAAGTGTGCGTTCTATACTAGCAGCGACAAGCGTAACATGGCGATTTCGCGAGCGATTGAAGCGCATGGTAAAGGTTTGTGAATCAAATGTATATAAAGTCAGGCGGGAATTGTTCCCTGATGGTTGGATGTAGTTGGTATTTACAATTATGTTCTACTGCTTTAGCGCGTCGGCAATAGCTTAATAGGTGTCATTAAAAAAGCGCAAGCAATTGCAAAACGAAATAGAACATCAACTGTCAGAGTTTTAAGAAGTGCAAAATTTTCAAGAGAGTTGTGGAGAGGTACAGGTGCAACGCTTATGAATTTCGGTGCATCAGTTCTAGGTGTTGATACTGTAATAAATTAATGCTCTTTCTAGATGAAAGAAGGTGATGTTATGTCTAAAAGAGTGCTGTTAAAATTTGGTATATGTGTATTGTTCATCGTATCAGTTATATGCGCCATATTATTCAAAAATGAATCAATAAAATATGCCTTTACAGCGGTGGCGTATGTAATTATAGGTGGGTATAACACGATTGACTACAAGTCTTATGGTGAGAAAAGCTCCTTAGCATTCGCAATTATGTTCTACTGCTTTAGCGCATCGGCAGTAGCTTTCGCTATAATATCAACTATAATGGCATAGCGAGAAATACATTTAATATCGATTAGGGATTGGCAGCGCCAATCCCTTTTATAATGCAAAAACTTTAAAAATGCATAAAATACGAACGGTTACACTCAAAAAGTTCAGATATACTTCGGTAAAATGCTAAAATTCCGCATAAAAAACGATAAACAACACAATAAAATACGGATTTAGAAAAGCCCTGATTGTTGACATTGATGACGCATGTGATAAATTTAAATTACGATATAAATAGAGATTTGTATCCGTGCTCAGGAGCTGAAAGTATGAGACGTAACGAGCAGCAAAAACTATGTTGATTAAAGACGAGTAAAAGATTCTCGTGTTGATAATTAAAGATGGAGGTAAGAGAATTATGAAAAAAGTAGCAGTAATCATGGGTAGCGACAGCGATCTGCCAGTAGTTGAGAAATGCATCGACGAGCTAAAGAAATACGGGATACCTACAGAAGTACACGTGTACTCTGCGCACAGAACACCAGATGAAGCGATTGGATTTGCAAAGACTGCTGAAGAGAATGGCTTTGGGGTTATAATTTCTGCAGCAGGCAAGGCAGCACACCTTGGTGGAGTGCTAGCAGCAAATACAGTCCTGCCAGTAGTTGGAATTCCGATTAAGGCTTCTGCACTTGATGGAATGGACGCACTCTTATCCACTGTTCAGATGCCACCGGGAATCCCTGTTGCATCCATTGCAATCGATGGCGCCAAGAATGCAGCTATATTCGCAGCTGAAATTCTTGCGGTTTCCGATGAACAGCTTAGAATCAAGCTCAGAGAAGAGCGCAAGAAGGCACACGATGCAGTAATCGAGAAGGATGCTGCAGTATGCGCAAAATTCAACTAAAATTTGCTTAGTTGTGGCAGAATCAGGTGCTGATTAAAATCGCTTAGAATAAACGGATTTCAGTAGGCGAATCAAAAGTATTTAACAGATTATATTTAAGGTTAGGAACAGTATGAGTGAGTTAAGAGAAGAATGTGGAGTAGTGGGCGTTTTCTCTCCAAGGGAGACGTATGAGATAGGCAGAACTGTCTATTATGGCCTTTACTCGCTACAGCACCGCGGACAGGAGAGCTGCGGAATAGTGGTTAACGATGATGGTGTATTTGCCAGCCACAAGGATTTGGGCTTAGTAAACGATGTGTTTAACAACAGCACTCTCGATGAGCTAGGGCGTTGGAAGCCTCGCTGTCGGTCATGTGCGCTACGGAACTACGGGCAAGAATGAGCGTGCAAATGCTCAGCCTATAGTTGTAAATCACATCAAGGGAAGCATGGCTGTCGCACATAACGGCAATATCGTAAATTCCGGCGATTTGAGAAGAGAGCTTGAGCTTGAGGGTTCTATCTTCCAGACCACAAGTGACACTGAGGTAATCGCATATCTGATCACCAAGGAGAGGCTCCGTACAGATTGTATAGAGAAATGCGATCAATGCAGCGATGCATAGGCTAAAAGGCGCATATTCGCTGTGTGTGATGTCTCCTAATAAGTTAATCGCCGTTCGTGACGATAGGGGCTTTAGACCACTATGTTACGGTCTCACAGAAGACGGCAGATATGTCGTGGCATCCGAGTCATGTGCGCTCGATGCTGTAGGAGCAAAATTCGTCAGAGACATAGAGCCTGGTGAAATAGTTATTTTCAACCATGATGGCATTCGCAGCATCAAGGATCACTGCAACAAGAATCCTAAGTCTATATGTATCTTTGAATACATCTACTTCGCAAGACCTGACTCCAAGATCGACGGTATCAGCGTTCACCGCGCTAGAGTTGAAGCTGGTAGGGCACTGGCGATTGACTATCCAGTCGATGCGGACATCGTAATCGGAGTACCTGACTCAGGACTTGATGCAGCTGTAGGATATGCGCGCGAGTCTGGAATTCCTTACGGCATGGGCTTTGTAAAGAACAAGTACATCGGACGAACATTTATCGCACCTGGGCAGGCACAGCGTGAGAAGCTTGTAAACATCAAGCTCAACGTAATCGAAGAGACTGTAAGAGGTAAGAGGGTTGTCATGATCGACGACTCCATCGTTAGAGGAACGACTTCAAGGAATATCGTCGAGAAGCTCAGACATGCAGGGGCAAAAGAAGTACATCTCATGCTGACAGCACCTCCATTCGTTGACGAGTGCTACTATGGCACCGACGTGTCGGACAAGTCACAGCTTATAGCTGCGAACCATACCGTGGATGAGATTTGCACGCTCATCGGCTGCGATTCAATCGGATTCCTCAAGATGGAGAGACTTCACGAGATGATTGGAACAGCGCCTAATGTGGGATACTGCGATGCATGTTTTGGCGGTGAGTACCCTGCAGGCAGAGCTACCACAGGGAAATTCAAATTCGAGACTAAGCTAAGCGAAAGCAAGAAAAAGGAGAACTAAGATGAAGAGCCAGAGCGAGAGCTACAAGGAAGCGGGAGTAGATATCACCAGCGGATATAGAGCGGTAGAGCTCATGAAGGAGCACGTGGGCAAGACCATGAAGTTCGGAAATACAGCTCCTGTAGGTGGCTTCGGCGGACTGCTGCAGCCAGATCTCACAGGCATGAGCGAGCCAATCCTAGTCAGTGGAACCGACGGCGTGGGAACAAAGCTCAAGCTTGCTTTCCTGCAGGACAAGCACGACACGGTGGGCATCGACTGTGTTGCGATGTGTGTTAATGACATCATCTGTGTGGGTGCAAAGCCTCTGTTCTTCCTCGACTATATAGCTTGTGGCAAGAACGTTCCTGAGAAAATAGCATCCATAGTAAAGGGAGTTGCCGATGGCTGCATCCAGTCCGAGTGCTGCCTAATCGGCGGCGAGACTGCTGAGATGCCAGGCTTCTATCCTGAAGACGAGTATGACCTAGCTGGATTTGCGGTTGGAATCGTAGATAAGAGCAAGGTTATCGATATAGAGAAGGTGAGCGAGGGCGATGTCATAATCGGAATTGCATCATCGGGAATCCATTCAAATGGATATTCGCTAGTCAGAAAGGTTTTCGACGTTGAGAACGTAGATCTCACGGCAAAGAGAGACGATCTCGGTGGGAAGTCCCTAGGAGAGGCACTTATCGAGCCAACCAAGATTTACGTGAAGCCGATGACTGAGCTATTCAAGGAGATGACTCCGCACGCAGTAATGCATATCACAGGCGGAGGTTTTTACGAGAACATCCCTCGCGCACTGCCAGAAGGCATGACAGCTAAGATAGACAAGAACAGTCTTGAGATACCAGCGATTTTCAAGGTTCTAGCTGAGACAGGAAACATCCCAGAGCGCGACATGTTCAACACTTACAATATGGGTGTTGGTATGACTGTAGTTGTGCCTCGTGAGGACTCTGAGAGGGCACTCGAGATTATTAACGGTGCTGGCGAGAAGGCGTATGTAATCGGAGAAATCGTTAAAGGAGACGAAGGCGTAATTATCGAAGGATAATTAGCCTTGCATATACACGGCAAGGAGTGAAGATGAGTAGTTTTGCAAGGGTCGCAGTTCTAATATCTGGAGGGGTACGAATCTGCAGGCTATCATAGATAGGTCGGCAGCAGGTGAGCTTCCGCATGTGGAGCTCGCACTGGTAGTTTCGTCTCGCAAGAATGCGGGAGGTCTTGATAGAGCTGAGAGAGCAGGTATAAAGCATGTTTATATCGGCAAGGAGAATTTTGAGCAGGATCTAATAAAACTTCTAGATGAGCACGAGATAGACATCATCGTGCTGGCGGGATTTCTTAAGATCCTTAGTAGCGATTTTGTCAGCAGATATCCAGATAGGATTATCAATGTGCATCCATCGCTCATTCCGTCGTTTTGTGGCGACGGCTTCTACGGACTTCGCGTTCACGAGGCTGCACTTTCATACGGTGTCAAGGTGACAGGTGCAACTGTTCACTTTCGTAAATGAAGTTACGGATGGTGGCAAGATTATCGCCCAGCGTGCAGTAGATGTTAAGGATGGTGACACTCCCGAAATTCTACAGAGACGAGTTATGGAGGAAGCTGAGTGGAAGCTTCTACCAGCGGCAGTCGAAAAGGTCGCAGCAGAGATAGTGGCAAGGAGAGGATAATGAATATTGCAGTAATTGGTGGCGGCGGTAGAGAGCACGCCATAATCAGGAGTCTAAAGCGCAGCAATGGTGTATCGCATATCTATGCACTACCAGGTAACGGCGGTATAGCTGAAGATGCGGAATGCGTGGCGATTGGCGCAAAAGACCTGGATGCGATTGTCGACTTTGCAGTAGAAAAAAAGCTAGACTACGTTGTCGTAGCTCCCGACGATCCGCTAGTTCTTGGACTCGTGGACATGCTCGAAGAAAAGGGAATTCCCTGCTTCGGTCCAAATAAAGCAGCGGCGATCATAGAGGGAAGCAAAGCATTCTCCAAGCAGCTCATGAAGAAGTATGGAATACCGACTGCTGAGTATGAGATTTTCAGCGATATGAAAGCTGCTCTCGAATACATCGAAACTTGCCCGATTCCGACTGTAATCAAGGCCGATGGACTTGCGCTCGGCAAGGGTGTAATCATCGCAGAGACACGCGAAGAGGCTAGAGATGGACTCCGCACAATAATGGAAGACCATAAGTTCGGCGCGAGCGGAGATACTGTAGTCATAGAGGAATTTCTAGAAGGTCCTGAGGTAAGCGTGCTATCGTTCACTGACGGCAAGGTAGTTAGACCGATGGTTTCCTCGATGGACCACAAGAGAGCTCTAGATGGAGACAAGGGACTAAATACTGGAGGCATGGGCACCGTTGCTCCTAACCCTTACTACACAGAGGAGATTAGCGAGCAGTGCATGGAGCAGATATTTAGGCCTACTATTGAAGCTATGGCAGCTGAGGGAAGAGCTTTTAAGGGCTGTCTATACTTTGGTCTCATGCTCACCAAGGATGGACCGAAGGTCATCGAATACAACAGTAGATTTGGCGATCCTGAGACACAGGTGGTGCTTCCGCTCCTAGAGGGAGACCTTCTAGAAATCATGAGGGCGACTACAGACGGCACACTGGCTGATGTGAAGTTCTCATTTAGAGATGAAGCGGCATGCTGCGTAGTAGCTGCCTCAGATGGATACCCTGCATCATATGAAAAGGGATTTGAGATAAAGCTTCCTGAGGAGCATGAGCACATATACATCGCAGGCAGTAAGCTCAAAGATGGCAAGCAGGTGACAAGCGGCGGCAGAGTGCTCGGTGTGGTTGAGACAGCTCCGACACTCGATGAAGCGGTGGATAAAGCCTATGCGAAGCTCGGAGAAGTGCATTTCGATAATATGTATTTTAGAAGAGATATCGGAGCGAAGGCGCTCGCAGCACGAAGATAACGGACGCTTAACTAAGCACTTATATTTAAAACTATAACAATAATAAATGACTGATTAGAGACAGGAGTAATGGCATGGTCAAAGCTTTATACGTAGAGAAGAAGCCGGAATTCGCAAATAGGGCAAAGGAGCTTATCAAGGAGTTCAGAGAAAACCTACAGATTGCGAGCTTGACGAATATCAGAGTGATCAATAGATACCTAATCGAGGACTTATCAGATAAGGCTTTTGAAGAGGCTCGTGGAACGATTTTTTCAGAACCGCCAACTGATACTAGCTACACGGATATGGACTTTCGTAAAGCAGGTTGTAATCGCTGTAGAGTACCTACCTGGCCAGTTCGACCAGAGAGCGAGCTCAGCAGAGGAGTGCCTACAGTTTATCGCTCCAGACGAGAAGCCGACAGTAAAGTCAGCGGTTATATATATCCTAGATGGTGAGCTATCCAATAAAGAGCTCGAGAAGATTAAGAACTACCTGATTAATCCAGTTGAGTCGCGCGAAGCTTCGCTTGGAGTTCCTGCTACACTAAAGGCAAAGTATCCTGAGCCAGCACCAGTTGCGACAATCAAGAACTTTATAAATTATACAGACGCAGACCTCGAGACTTACCTCGCGGCAAATTCGCTTGCGATGGATATCGAGGACCTCAAGATGTGCCGTGAGTATTTCAAAGAGGAGGGCAGAGATCCGAGCGTTGCCGAGATTAAGGTTATCGATACATACTGGTCAGACCACTGCCGTCACACCACATTCAACACGACCATCAGGGGTGTTGTCTTTAAGGATGAAACTATCAACAAGACATTTAGCGAGTACCAGGAGCTTCGTAAGCAGCTAGGAGTACACAAGCCAATCAGCCTGATGAACGTTGCGACTATCGCAGTTAAAGCGCTCAAAGGAGAACGGCAAGATGGTAGATGTCGTGGAGTCGGAGGAAATCAACGCCTGCACAGTTGATTTCAAGGCGAATATCGACGGAGAAGAGCAGGATTGGGTTCTACTGTTCAAGAACGAGACGCACAATCACCCTACGGAAATCGAGCCATTTGGTGGAGCTGCAACTTGTATCGGTGGAGCTATTAGAGACCCACTGTCGGGCAGAAGCTACGTATATGCAGCGATGCGTGTGACGGGCGCGGGGAAATCCGCTCACGCCTGAGTCAGAGACGAGACCGGGAAAGCTCTCGCAAAAGAAGATTACGACAACTGCTGCCTCAGGATACAGCTCATACGGAAACCAGATTGGACTCACGACTGGGCTCGTGGATGAGGTGTATCACGAAGGATATGTGGCAAAGAGAATGGAAGTTGGTGCAGTGGTTGCGGCTGCTCCAGCAGAGAATATCAGGAGAGAGAGCCAGAAGCAGGTGACGTTATCATCCTGCTGGGCGGCAGAACTGGTAGAGACGGAATCGGTGGAGCTACAGGCTCGTCCAAGTCTCACAGCATGGAATCACTAGAGTCGTGCGGGGCGGAGGTTCAGAAGGGCAACGCTCCTGAGGAGAGAAAAGATTCAGAGACTGTTTAGAAACCCAGAGGCGACTACGCTCATTAAGCGCTGCAATGACTTCGGTGCAGGTGGAGTTTCAGTTGCTATCGGCGAGCTAGCAGATGGACTAGAAGTGACTCTTGACAACGTGACCTAAGAAGTACGATGGGCTGGATGGAACTGAACTCGCAATCAGCGAGTCTCAGGAGAGAATGGCTGTTGTAGTCGCAGCATCCGATGCAGATAAATTCAAGAAGCTCGCGGAGAGCGAGAATCTCGAGGCGACAACAGTAGCTACTGTTACAGAAAAGGCTTACCTCACGATGAACTTCAGAGGTCAGCAGATTGTAAATATATCCAGAGAATTCCTGGACACTAACGGTGCGGAGAAAGAAGCTGACGTCGTAGTTGAGGGTGCTCGTAGATTCGATAAAGAGATACCTAGAGATTTTGAGAAAGGTATGAAGGAAACTCGTATCCGACCTCAATGTCTGCTCGAAGAGAGGACTTTCAGAACGTTTTGACTCGACAATCGGTGGAAATACAGTACTGATGCCTTTTGGCGGAATCAAGCAGAGAACACCTATTCAGGCTATGGTTCACAAGATTCCAATGCTCGAGGGCGAGTGCAGTACCGTATCGATGATGTCGTATGGGTTTCAATCCATATATCCTAGAGCAGAGCCCTTACCACGGTGCATATCTTGCAATCGTGGAGAGTGTTGCGAAGCTCGTAGCAACAGGTGCTAGCTATGATCACATATATCTAAGTCTTCAGGAATATTTCGAGAAGCTCGGTGATAACGACAAGTCTTGGGGCAAGGCATTCAGTGCAGTTCTCGGTGCGTTCAGAGCACAGATGGAGCTTGGCATCGGAGCAATCGGTGGCAAGGATTCTATGAGCGGAACCTTTGAAGATATTCACGTTCCACCAACTCTGATTTCTTTTGCAGTAACTACAGATGAACTCTGCAAAGTGGTTTCGCCAGAGTTCAAGGGCAGAGGGCACGAAGTTGTGTGGCTTAGACCAGAGCTTGGTGAGGACGGGCTACCAAAGGCTGAATCGCTCATCAAGAACTTTAAGCTGGTTAGAACACTCGTTGATAATGGACTAGTTGCTGCATGCTACACTCCTGGATTCGGTGGACCCGCAGAGGCGGTCTTCAAAATGGCAATCGGCAACAATATCGGCTTCGAGTTCGATGAGGGCATATCCATGAGAGAGATGTTCGGTTATGCATACGGAAGCTTTATCATAGAAACTAGCAAGAATATAGATTTGACTGCAGATATGAAGCTTCTGGGCAAGACGGTTTCTCGTGAATCAATCGGTAGCAAGAAAGGTCGCGTAAGACTTCTCGCGCTAAATGCTCTGTATGAGGGTAAGCTTGAACCTGTGTACAGCTGCAATATCAAGACTTCAGAGGAACGAGTTCCTGAGATGATATATAGAACAAGAAGCGATGAGGCTCCAAGAAGCACTGTGGATAAACCAAGGTTCTTAATCCCTGTATTCCCAGGCACTAACTGCGAATACGATACGGCTAGAGCCGTTGAGAAGGCCGGTGGAGAGGCGGAGATATTCGTTGTTAACAACCTCACTGCAGACCATCTAAAGCGCTCTGTAAAGGAGTTTGCAGCAGCACTATCTAAGGCGAACGTCTTATTTATCCCAGGAGGTTTCTCGGGTGCTGACGAGCCAGATGGCTCTGGTAAGTTCATCACTTCGTTCCTGAGAAATGAAGCAATTTCTGTAGAGCTCATGAAGCTGCTAAACGAACGAGATGGACTAGTTGCAGGAATCTGTAACGGATTCCAGGCACTAATCAAGCTCGGATTGCTACCATATGGAGAGATCGGCGTGCAGAAGGAAAACAGCCCAACTGTAACGTTCAATAATATCGGCAGACACCAGTCTAAGCTCGTGAGAACTAAGGTCTGCTCAACAAGGTCACCTTGGCTTAGGAAAGTGAGCGTTGGACAGATACTGACTGTGCCAATCTCACACGGCGAAGGTAGGTTTGTAGCTAACACTAACGATATAGATACAATGCTCGAGAATGGACAGATCCTGACGCAGTACGTTGATTTTGAAGGAAATCCAACTATGGACATCCAGTTCAATCCAAACGGTTCATCTATGGCTATCGAGGGAATACTCTCGCCAGACGGAAGGATTCTCGGCAAGATGGGACACTCCGAGAGAATTGGAGAGGGCCTATACAAGAACGTACCAGGAGAGTTTGAGCTAGGGACTATTTGAGTCGGCGGTTTCGTACTTTAGAGGCGAATAATAGGGATAGTGAAAAAACGTTCAGTTTAGTGCTGACATTGAGGCCTGCGAGTGTGATATACTACTTTTCGTAATACGAAAGGTAACGTATGTATAATTTATTCAGAAAGGGAAACTGGAAAAATGAGTAAGGAAAGAATTCTTGTGCTTAATCTAGGATCTACATCAAGTAAGATTGCTGTATACGATGATGCTCAGGAGGTTTTTAAGGAAACAATCAGACATACACAGGAGGAGATGGCTCAGTTCGATGATGTGCTTGAGCAGTTTAACTTCCGTAATGAGAAGGTTAGAGAGGCTCTTGAGAGCAACGGTATCGGCGTTGATACACTTACAGCAGTATGCTCGAGAGGTGGAAATATTATCGCTTGCCCTCACGGCGCTATCGGAATCGACCAGGAGATGATCGATTATCTGACGAGACCAGAGGACACAGCGAAGCATGCGTCGCTACTTGGCAGCATGATTGCTTTTGACCTCAAAAAAGAGTTTGGAATCCCTGCGTGCATCTATGATGCAATCGGAACAGATGAGATGCAGGCAGTAGCAAGAGTTTCCGGCGTTCCGGAGATTCCTCGCTACACGGTTGGACATACTCTAAACACGAGAGCGATGGCTATCAAGTGCGCTGATGAAGTGCTCAAGAAGCCATTTGACGAGTGCACATTCATAGTTGCTCACATGGGTGGCGGAAGCTCGATTAGACTTTATCACAATGGTGTAAATATCGACTGCGTAAACGACGATGAAGGAAACTTCTCGCCAGAGCGTGGTGGGGCAGTAGGTTGTAAGGATCTTGTAAATTATTGCTTTACATCAGGTAATGATGCAAAGACTGTAATGAAGAAGTTCCACGGTGCAGGCGGACTCAAAGCTCATCTCGGCACTACAGATGCTATCGAGGTAGAGAAGATGATAGATGCAGGCAACGAGTATGCGAAGGTCGTATACGAGGCAATGGCATATGAAATCGCTAAGGATATCGCTAAACTATCTGCTCCAGTGGCTGGCAAGGTTGATAGAATCATCCTCACAGGCGGAGTCGCTTACTCCAAGTTCCTTACAGATATCATCGAGGGCATGGTAAGCTGGATTGCTCCAGTTGAGATGATGCCTGGCGAATATGAGATGGAAGCTTTGGCAGCTGGAGCTTTAAGAGTTCTGAGAGGCGAAGAGAAGCTTCAGGACTTCGGTGAAATCAAGGCTGCAGCAGTTGACAGAATCCGCATCTGCAAAGGTGTAGAGCCTTATACAACTCCAGCGAAGTAATTAGAAAAAGTTGATTTAAATGCAAAGCCACCACCCATGCGACATGTGTCCAAGATTCTGGGTACATTTCAATGCGTGATGGTGGCTTTTCGTTTATTGACAGTCTGTATTATTTCGTGTACTATTCTTGTATACGTGCTGTTGTAGCTCAGTTGGTAGAGCACTTCCTTGGTAAGGAAGAGGTTCGGCAGTTCGAGTCTGCTCAACAGCTCCAATTATTTTAAATTTAATCACAATTCTAAGGAGGATATCATGGCAAAGCAGAAGTATGAGAGAACCAAGCCACATATCAACATCGGTACAATCGGCCACGTTGACCACGGCAAGACAACTCTAACAGCAGCAATCACAAAGACTCTTCACAACAGATATGGACTCGGAGCAGACGTAGCATTCGACCAGATCGACAAGGCACCAGAAGAGAAGGCAAGAGGAATCACGATTTCCTCAGCACACGTAGAGTATGAGACACCAAACAGACACTACGCACACGTAGACTGCCCAGGACACGCTGACTATGTAAAGAACATGATTACAGGAGCAGCTCAGATGGACGGAGCTATTCTAGTAGTAGCAGCAACAGATGGACCAATGCCTCAGACAAGAGAGCACATCCTGCTATCTAGACAGGTAGGCGTACCATACATCATCGTATTCCTGAACAAGTGCGACATGGTAGATGACGAGGAGCTACTAGACCTAGTAGAGATGGAAGTAAGAGAGCTACTAGACGAGTATGAGTTCCCAGGAGATGACACACCAATCATCAGAGGATCCGCACTAAAGGCACTCGAAGATCCAAGCGGAGAGTGGGGAGATAAGATTTGCGAGCTAATGGAAGCAGTAGACACATACATTCCAGAGCCACAGAGAGCAAACGATCAGCCATTCCTAATGCCAATTGAGGACGTATTCTCAATCACAGGACGTGGAACAGTAGCAACAGGAAGAGTTGAGAGAGGAACACTCAAGGTAGGAGACGAAGTAGAGCTCGTAGGACTAAGCGACGAGAAGAGAAAGGTAGTTGTAACTGGAGTAGAGATGTTCAAGAAGACTCTTGACGCAGCAGAAACAGGAGACAACATCGGAGCACTACTAAGAGGAATTCAGAGAGACGAAATCGAAAGAGGACAGGTACTCTCGAAGCCAGGCTCAATTCACCCACACACAAAGTTCAAGGGACAGGTATACGTACTAAAGAAGGAAGAGGGTGGAAGACACACACCATTCTTCAATGGATACAGACCACAGTTCTACCTAAGAACAACAGACGTAACAGGAGATCTAAAGCTACCAGAGGGTACAGAGATGTGCATGCCTGGAGATAACGTAGTAATGGAGATCGAACTGATTACACCAGTAGCTATCGAAGAGGGACTACGTTTCGCTATCAGAGAAGGTGGAAGAACAGTAGGATCCGGAGTAGTTACAGAGATTATCGAGTAATCATCGATTACGAGGTAATACCACCAGATAACTAATGACAGGGGCGCATGCGCCCCTGTTTTTATGTTGCTTACTTTGTATAACTGGCATACTAACTTGGATATTATTGATTTCTTTATACTGAATCACTACAATAAATATGTGACAGAAAGTATAATGAATATATTAGTGAAATCAGTATCCAGGCAAATTGTCGGGAGAATAACGAGGTGAAATATGTCTATAGAAAAGATTTACGATTATTTTAGAAGCTACGACAAAGAAACTTATCAGGTTTTCGCATGTGGAGATGACACGCCGTCAGAACAAGATATAGAAGCTTTCGAGAGCGAGTTCAATATAAAGCTACCGGAGGATTTCAAAGAGTTTACAATGTCTCCGCTTGGTGGTCTATACATGGAAGTAAGAGAAGAAATCTGGCCGATGGCACAGGAGTATGAAGTTGCACCATTCTGGGAATTTTGCCGTGGAATCATGGTTTACGGCATCTCAAGCGAAGTCCCAGAGTACCTAGACTTACGTGCAAATACAAGGGCTTTCCATGAAAGTGGGCTATCTGACTGCATCCCGTTCTTCTCGGTAATAGGTGACGGTGAGCAGATATTCTGTTTCAATAGAGAAGGCAAGATAGTTGTTTCGATGGCTATGAGATGCATGATGTTGAAGGCGATTTTGAGAGCTTTTTACTTGGTCAAATCGCTGAGCTAGAGGAACGCAAGGACAAGAAGGTCGAGAAGCTGAAGAATAGAGCTGGCAGATAAGAATTCAGATATTATAGCATCGGCGATAAGATGATACTAAAATTCAGCGGAAATCAGCGTTGAAAACACGTCATATATAAAAGTGGACTAAATTTAGGAGTTCAATCACATATAAAATAAAGGTGGGGGGTGCAAAGGCAAGCCCCCATTCTTATTAATATTAGATTTTTAAATTCTGTCCTATGAGACTCGGTGAAGTAGGTTGACGATTAATCCTCGGTATAGTGGTGGTAGTACGTATAAGCTAGCCTATATACACCGCATAAGTCGGCTGGTTTGAGGTCCAGTATTTTATCAAAGATCATCATGCAGTGGTCGATTACGTCATCTTCGCTACTACCTTCGGCTAACTCGATTGCTTTTTCAAGATTCCTTACAGCGGTATTTTTATTCTCATGATGAGTGTTGTCGTCTTTCTTGGATTTTTCTGCATATGCACAGCCGTAGCGATAGTACCAAAGTGCATCACGACTGGCTTCTGGCACTAAGTCTAGAGTCTGAATAGCAAGATCTTCTTGGTCTACACTGTTGTAAGCGCTTGCCAGCCTGCCGAGAACCTCATCACTATATGAGCTAGGTTCTACCTGCTCAAGAAGCTCTATCAGAGCCCTAGAACCCTTCATGTTACGGAGCTTATTCAGAGCAAGAATCTGCTTTTTACCATCGAGCTGATTAAATTCTTCTATACTATTAACAACATTATCGGATTCAATCTTGCATATGAACTCCTCAAAGTTATCTGCTAATATCTCTTGGCTGTAGTCATCTTCTTGATCAACTAATGTAACCATAGGTTCACCTTCTGGTCCGCACTCGCTGTAATCTAGGAATACCATGTCGTGTCCACCGGAGATGGTGTCTGCAATTACAAGGCCAATTGCAGGATATCCCCACTCCTCAAGCCAAAACTCAGTTCCATAATCACCACAAACGGAACACTCCTTATCCTTGTCGATACCATAGATTCCAACTAGATTGACACAAAGGTTGTCTGTTGTTACGACGTTATTTATAGGAATGCCACCGTTTTTGTCCTTGATAAGCTCGATATAGGAATATGGAAGCTTATATCCAGTCGCTTTTTCTATATCTAATATATCCCGGTCAGTAGGAGCCTTGCCTGCATAATCATTGGTATAGCCATCAGAATTGTCCCAAAATGATTTCCAGTCAAAGTTCTCAAAAGGTTTCATAATATCGTCTCCCAATAATTTCACTTGCTAATAATTTAGAATCTCGTCTCTAGTCATACCCACTAGCTCGTTTACCCATAGTCCGAGAATATCCGAAATAATCCCGTCACATACAAACTCTTCGTCACCATCTCCGAACTTGCAGGTGAATAGTGGCTCTCTGCTGGCAGCTTCGTAAAATCTCTTCGCGTACTCGGGGAGCTTACCAGGATCATACTCGAGCGATAACTTCTTCGCAATCTCGCCTCTAATCTCGTCGAAATCAGCGCCTTTCTCATTATATGACTTACGTGATTTCTCGATGTAACCGCTGCAAAATGCGGATAACAGCTCATCGCTTTTGTAGATGTATTTACAGCTAAAATCCGAAATGCATCCCGCATGAATTAGAAATTTAAATAAATCCTCCATGCTTTCAGCAACTCTTCCGACGCTCCCTTCGCTGCTAATATACCCTATGCTGCCGTCTTCAAGCTTTACATATTCGCCGCCGCTTCCGTCAACTGCAAATGTCTCAAACGAATACGAATATACTTCGCCGTGCCCCGAATACTCAGTGTCCCTGGGCTTATCGCAGAAAAATATATCGCATTCTCGCATCAGGGCTTCATTTAAGCCTGCTGTTTTTAAAATCGCATCCGCTAAATTAATCGTCATATGTCTCCCTTAATAAATCGTAATAAGTGCATGTCCTCCGGCTTCGAGCACCTTCTTATAGAAGTCTCGAAGTCCTTCGATGTAATCCGAGATTTCCTCTATTAGCTCATCGACCAAGTCCTCATCATCTTTATCCCATATGTTTGGATACAGGCCAGCATTTGCACAATCTTCCATATTGAAATCTTCAAGAGCCTTTTCATAATCGAAATCCTCTAGCGCCGAAATGATTTCAGGGACACGGTCATTTTTTACACATGCGACGAATTGGCTTAAATCTTCAAATAAGTCCACGCCGATAACTGCCACGCTGAGGGGGTTATCACTAGACCTCTCATCGGTGCTCACTCCTGTTAGAACGAAGTGCATCACATCCCACATCTTATCAGTATCAAGGAAAATTTCAGCTTCTTCGTTTAAATCCTCAATAGTTTCAAAAACTTCTTCTTCATCATCGAGATTCGCAAGGCGCAGAAGAACGTCTAGGTTCGCGTCATCAATATACTGGTAGTTAGCAATCAATCCCATTGGTTTATCCTCCGTAAAAAGTAAATAACTGTTTTATAGCTACACCTACGAGCTTTACAATACATTAATTATTTAACTAAATTGTACACTCAGTGCGGTGAGTTTGGAATACAAATTTTGTAGAATATTGCAAAGAGGTGTATATTTAGTATTGAAATAATTTATAAGGAAAACAGTCTGCGGCCAGAGGCTAAAGAAAATAGAAAGGTATCACATAATATGAATAATAGAGAGGTAAAAAAGCTAGGATTATACGACGATAGCGTATTCATCGCTGATGGTGTGCAGCTTAGCGGACCTGAGAATATTAAAATTGGTAAGGATGTGAATATCTGGTACAATTCTGTGCTGCGCTCTAGTGGCAAAGATATTGTTATCGGTGACAGAACTAATATCCAGGATGGCTCTGTAATTCATATCGCGACAAATGGCGGGACGTATATAGGAGCTGATGTCACAATAGGTCATATGTCGATTATTCACGGCTGTACGATAGGCGATTCGACGCTTATAGGTATGGGTTCGATAATAATGGATGATGCAAAAATCGGGTGTGAATGCATCGTCGGAGCGGGTTCTCTCGTCACTCAGGGCAAAGAATTTCCCGATGGCGTTCTCATAATGGGTCGTCCGGCCAAAGTGATTAGGGAACTTACCACCGAGGAAAGGGAAGGAATCGCTGGTGAAGCAGCTTCATATGTGGAGACAGCTCGTAAAGAGATGAAAAGCATTCATGATTAGAGAGCCTATGAAGAATCAAAATCGAGTCACGATGGCATGAAAAACACATTTTTGTGTCATTCGGAACATAAAATGTGCATTTCATTACATCAACGAACTTTATGTGACATACTTATGCTAGTATTTAGACACAATAAGTGTGTTAAATATAAAACCGCCAAAGGGCGCTTAGGACCTCTACCGTGCAGAGGTCCTTTTAATTTTTTGCTTCTAAATTTTAATTCACATCATAAAATCCGCATTAAAACTAATATTTCTAGGTCGCTTTAAATCGTATTATAAAAACTCTCATAAAAGGGATAATCTCACTATTTATAGTGCACTTCTTGCATTGTTGTCAGCTCCACAGGAACCATATAATTTACATGAAAGTGAGGTGCGACAGCACCGTGTATAAATGGAAGGAGTTTTAGAATGGCAACTAACAATGAAAGAAGTGTAACTTACAAGATTTTGGATCACATCGGGGTACTGGCTACCTATAAGAACAATTGGAGCAAGGAACTTAATCTAATTCAGTGGAATGACAGAACACCGAAGTTCGATATTCGTGACTGGGACTCTGATCACGAGCATATGAGCAGAGGGATTACTTTGCATGAGGATGAAGCTAGGGAACTCTCGAGGCTTCTTGCTGATAGGTTCGAGGATATGCCAGCTTCAGAAGATGAAGGCAATTAGAGCTGGATGTTGAGGTGAGCAATGAATATTAAACGTATTTATAATTGCATCGTCTCGATGCTGTGTATAGTTATGCTGCTTGGAACATCACAGGCTTTTGCGCTAAGCTCAGGTAAAGCTCCTGATGGCAGTGTAAATATCATTCCGCCTGATACGGCTGCGAGGCTTCAGTTCAAAGTAACTGGAAGTGGGGCGAAGCTTTCAGCTTTGAAGTCTGGGACTTCAGATACTACCAATCTATCAAATGGAGAGACTTTTGCCCGGAGTGCAAGGACGGGAGATGAGTACCAGATTAATTACAAGCTGGATAGAGGCGTAATTCTTGAAATTATAGCTCTCGATGGTGGAAAGAATGCGAGCGTGTACGGTGATGTGGATATGAAAGGAGACTCGGCTACTCACTTTATAAATAAAAGTAGCGAGGGGAAATTCATCATTAAGCTGACAGGTGGTCATGCGAATTTCACCATCAAAGCGGTGAATAGCAACGAAGTTGTAAGCGGAGCAGATTCAGTTAATAGCGAGTCAGATGGTAATGCGCGTAGTGCCGAAGCGAACATCGTAATGGAAGGCGAGTTCGACAACGAAGAAGGCAGAAGAGGAAGTGTTCATAATACTAATACTTTAGAGCGAATACCAGAGTCTGCATCATACGATAATGTCAGCAGAAGGATGACCATGAGCGTAGGGGCAGCAACTCCTAGAGGGGCCTCCTCGTTTAGGTCTGTGGCAGCAAGTCCAGAGGCTGAACCAACGAGAGGAACCGTAACATGGCATAAGCAGTACAAGGATAATAACCGTAATCATGCTAGTATTTTCAAGGTTAATATCGATGGACTTATCCATGATGCAGCATGCGCAGATGGTAAGAACTTTAAGACTGCAGAAGCGGGACAGGTCGTGACACTTACAAAGCAGGCATCGGATTCTCTGTTTACAAAATTCGCGTACCTTGCCAGTACAGATAAGTGGCAGAAGAACAACTATGATGAGAAAGAGTATTACTTTGCATTAGTATGTGCGGCTAGAAGAGTTAATGGCAGACCTGCATATGAAAGAGTTAACTCAAGACCTCTAATCAATCGCATGATGCAGGATGTGAAGGCCTACAAGGGCGAAATTCCTGAAAATTTTAAATCATATCTAGCTTATCCAACGAATGGATCACAGATGATGCTGGCATGGGGGCTAAAACCATATGGAAAGATCGAAGTTGTTAAATCCATCGGCAACAATATTAAGATTGCTGGAGAGTGCAAAGGCACATATTCTCTAGCTGGTGCAGTGTATACGGTTTACGATGAAGCAGGAACTGCAGTCGGAAAACTGACGACAGATGAGAAGGGTAGAACAGGAACTTTGGAAGTGAAGCCTGGTCGATATACTGTAAGGGAGATGACAGCCCCAGTAGGCTATGAGCTGGACAAGACTGTTTATAAGGTGGAGAGCAAGGCTGAGACTACGAGCACGGTGCAGTCATATGATTCTCCTGTGTTTGCACCTGTTAAGATTTTCCTCGAGAAAAAAGCTAGTGGTGATAGTTACATGAATCCTAGCGACATGACTGGTGCTGAATTTGAAGTTAAGTATTATGATACTATTGGACCTGTTGAAAACGCAAAGGTTGTTCGCACATGGAAACTAAGAACGACTAAGGATGCTTCTGGTAAGTACACTGCAGAGCTCAGAGATAAGAACCTCGCAAAGGGCAGCGATCCTCTCTTTGTTACAGAGCAGGGTGATGCTGTACTGCCTCGCGGAACAGTGACTATTCGCGAGACTAAGGCGCCAGCGGGATATCTTCTAGATAAAACTTTATATACCAAGAAAATCGATGGTGATGGAGCTGGTGCGGCTATATATTTCAACTCAGGAGAGCCATCTTCGCATGTCAACAACCCTGCTATCCCTAAAATCGGAACTAAGGCTATGGACATTGCGACAGAGGATTCACTTGCAATGTATGGTCCGAAGACTAAGGTTAAGGACGTTGTGAGCTTCTCTAACTTGTATGAAGGTGAAACATATACTCTCGAAGGGGTGCTGATGGATAAGAGTACAGGAAAGCCACTTGAGGAGAATGGCAGCAGGATTACTTCTCAGAAGGAGTTCACGGTTACCGCGCAGAATTCGACGATTTCTGACAGCATTGCAAGCGGAGAGGTAGGGCTCGAGTTCACCTTTGATACTACTAAGCTAGCTGGAAAGGACACTGTTGTCTTTGAGACACTAAAGTATAGAGGCAAAGAGATTGCAAATCATCGCGATATAAACGATGACAACCAGACACTTCGTCATCCGGAGATTAAAACGAAGGCACATTCAGCTGAGTCCGGCACAAATACAGGCGCCCCTAGCAAGGAAGAGAAAATCATCGACAAGGTTAAGTACAAGAACCTTATCATCGGCAAAAAGTATAAGGTGACAGGAGTCCTAATGGACAAGGAGAAGAATAAACCTATCCTTGATAAGGATGACAAAGAGATTACTGCTGAAAAAGAATTTACAGCGGAGAACGGAGACGGAGAAATAGAGCTCGAATTCAGATATGACTCGACTCTCCGCCAGGATAAGGTGACCGTAGTATTTGAAACATTAACTTATAGAAACGTTCCTGTCGCAGTTCATGCTGATATCAATGATTCTGCTCAGTCCATCTACTACCCAGCTATTGGAACCAAGATGACTGGTAAGGGAGGAGCGAAGATAATTTCAAAGGCAAAGAATGTATCGCTTGTTGACGCAGTGAGGTACGAGAATCTGATTACGGGACATAGCTACACCGTAAGAGGTGTCCTAATGGATAAGAAGACTGGCAAGCCTTACGAAGAAGACGGAAAAGTTGTGACAGGAAGTACCACTTTTACAAGTGAAGGAAATGGCACAGCATCAGTGTCATTTAAACTTAATACGTCCAAGATTGCTGGCAAGGAGCTCGTAGCATACGAAAAGGTGTATGACGATAAAGGGAAGCTCGTTGCAACACATGAGGATATAAATAATCGGGATCAAACGATCAGAGTTGCACAGCCGACAATTCCAAGAACTGGGGATGGTTCACTGCTATATATGTACCTTGGATTATTTTTAACTTCGTTCGTTGCTTTAGCCTCGTTGACCGCTATAAAGAGGTGTGTTAGACTTTAACCCATCATTGTAAAGGACGGGTAACACATATGAAGATTGCTTTTCATACGCTTGGATGCAAGGTGAATCAATATGAGACAGAGGCTATGAAAGGAAGAGTTCATGTCCCGCGGTGCTGAAATCGTGGGGGAAGATGAAGCTGCTGACGCCTATGTCATCAATACTTGCACTGTGACAAGCGTTGCTGATAGCAAGTCGAGAAAGTATATAAGGCGCATGAAGAAGCTCAGCCCTGATTCTGTGATGGTGGTTACTGGCTGCTATGCCCAGACTGCTAGCGAAGAGCTTGAGGCCATGCCTGATGTTGATATAGTTATTGGAAATAACCTCAAATCTACTATATGCGATGAGGTTATGAATGCTTTGGAGCTTAGAAAGACTGGCAAAGAGACTGATACTGAGACAAAAGTACTGCCCCTTAGCGAGCTTGTTGGCTATGAGGAGACTGGCATTGTAATCTCAAGTGAGTCGCAGATGCAGAGGGCATACATAAAGATTGAAGAAGGCTGCAACCGATTCTGCTCCTACTGCAAGATTCCTTATGCAAGGGGTGCGGTCAGAAGCAGAGGGATAGAGGAGATTATTGCTGAGGCTAAAGCTCTTGTAAATAGAGGTTACAAGGAAATTGTGCTTACTGGCATCAATACCGCTCTATATGGAAGCGAAAGGCTTTACGTTTAAGAGACAGGATGATGAAGAAGGTCTTTCAGGAATTGAAGCGGTGCTGAAGAGGCTTGATGAATTAGAGGGCGACTTCAGAGTAAGATTGAGCTCACTTGAACCTAACGTTGTAGACAAGGAGCACGTTGAACGAATCGTCAAGTACAAGAGACTTTGCAGACATCTGCACCTATCTATACAAAGTGGCAGTAACAATGTTCTAAAGGGCATGAAACGCAGATACACTAGAGATGAATACCTCGCGATTGTCGAGGCTATACGAAGCGTTGATCCGCTATACGGAATCACGACGGATATAATAGTTGGATTTCCTGGTGAGACGAAAGAAGATTTCGCAGACACTCTAGATGTCGTTAACAAAGCCGCTTTCGGCAGGGTTCATGCATTCAAATTCTCACCGAGAAAGGGCACTGAGGCTGCCAAGTATAAGGAAACAGTGACGCCGGCAGACAAGACGGCTCGTGTAAATGAGCTGATTAACAGAGCGGAAACGTCGCACAGGAGTTCCAAAAACGCAACTTTGGCGTAGTACACAGAGTGCTCGTGGAAACTTTTGAAGAAGATTACGCTACGGGATATACATCTAACTACATAAAGGTGTATATTAAGGATAAGGAGCGAAAGCTGACCTCAGGCGAATTCGTTGAGGTTCGGTTAATCTCTAATTACAAGGAAGGCTGCTTAGCTGAAGTGGTCTAGAAAGGAGGAGTCATATGGAAGATTGCATTTTCTGCAAGCTTGCAAAAGGTGAGATACCTACTGATATGGTATATGAGGATGACCTTATTTCGGTTTTCCGTGATGCTGCTCCAGAGGCACCTGTACATGTTTTGATGGTTCCCAAGAAGCACGTTGCATCTCTTAATGATTTAGAAGACGCAGATAGAGAGCTTATGGGACACATGATGCTCAAGATTAAGGATATCGCAGCTCAAGAAGGTCTAGATAATGGATATAGAACCGTTATCAATACTGGAGAAGATGGACAGCAAACTGTTCACCATCTGCACATTCATATTCTTGGACGTAGAAAGATGACTTGGCCACCAGGCTAGAGGCTTGTTAGAGACATATAGAAGAGCAAGTAAACATAAGAAAAGCATAAGCGGAAGGCCATCGCCTTCCGCTTATGCTTTTCTATGAAATCTGCAACCAATTGTTTTAATAAATCTGCATCAATCAGGATAAAGCTCCTGAGGCAGACTATTTGGTGGCATACCCCCCTGATCATACAATATTAGTTTAACTCGTTAACCCAGAAACCGTGGATATTGCAATACTCGTATGCTGCTACAACCTTTTCTCCGTCCTGGATGGCAAATGTTGCAACAGGCTCTCCATCAACCTTTAGAGCTTTTCTTTGGAATCCTAGATTGGTTTCAAGGATTATGAACTGAATATGATGCTCCTCTGTCATAGGGTGAAGTGTGCTACCAACAGTAACCTTAACGAGATTGCCGTCACACTCAACCACAGGAACGTGCTTTTCAGTAGCAGAATCAGCGGTCTTTGGCACAAGCTCTTCCATATCTTCCCCACAACATGCAAGAACCCCACCATCATCAAATACCTTGCCTACAATAGTACCGCAACTTTTACTCTTATATAACTTTTTCATTTTGTTAATACTCCTTTCAGAAATACTGAAACTCAATATCTTATAAGAGAATTGTATCATATATGTAGTCGTATAGTATCGATATGAGAATCAAATACATATAGAAACATAAAATATAAATAGACGATAAAAGACTACTAGGGCGTGTTTGGAAAATACTAACTGCTAAATAATGTATTTTTTATGTATTTTTGAGAAAACATATCAATTATTCATATTCGATCAGCTGAGTCAAATGAACGAAACGAACCCTAAAATAGTGCAATTTATACAAAAAACATAAAAAAACGAATAGTTTTTGATGAAATATCAACACAAAGGAAACGCACGTAGCCGTGTTAGTGAAGGGATGCCTGTAACACTTGAAAACACTGTAATTACTTTCGTAAAAAAGTGCAAAAAAGCCTTGCATTGTAAATTCTCGCCATGTATAATTTAAAAGCTTGTTTAAGGCGATGAAGCAGGAAGTTGCTGAGCTATCAGGTAATTTCTGCGGAGAATTGTCCTCGCTAGACGAGGGCGAGGGGGTTCGCCATTTTTGATTTGTGTAAACCTTTAGGAAACGCACGAAAGAGTGTAAGAGCTAAGGCGTAGCAAGTAAAAAACGGGCGAAGTCCTGTACAAGCATAGCGAAAACAGTACAAAACAAACAGGAGGAACTACTAATGAGCGAACTACAGAAAATCAGAATCAGACTGAAGGCTTATGACCATGCTCTATTGGATAAGTCGGCAGCAAAGATTGTTGAGACTGCTGAGAGAACAGGCGCTACAGTATCTGGCCCTATTCCGCTTCCAACAGAGAAGGAAGTCGTAACAATCATCAGAGCTGTTCACAAGTACAAGGACAGCAGAGAGCAGTTTGAGCAGAGAACACACAAGCGTCTTATCGACATCACTAATGCTTCGACTAAGACAACAGATGCTCTTGCTAAGCTCGATATGCCAGCAGGCATTGACATTGAAATCAAGCTCTAAGCTAGATTTTAGAAAGATCGCATGAGAGGGCAATTCGGCCAAACCAGGGCGATCCGCTGTAAGACACTAGGAGGAGAATTATGAAAACACTTTTAGGCAAGAAGATCGGCATGACACAGATCTTCGATGAGAACGGTGCTGTAGTACCAGTTACCGTAATCGAAGCCGGACCTGAGGTAGTAACACAGGTTAAGACAGTAGAGACCGACGGCTACAATGCTGTGCAGGTTGGCTACGAGGAGCAGAAGGCACACAGACTCAACAAGCCAGAGACTGGTCATTTTGAGAAGTGCGGAGTAGCTCCTAAGAAGCACCTCGCTGAGTTCAGAGTCGAAGATGGCGAGACTTACGAGGTAGGACAGGAAATCACAGTTGCTGATTTCGAAGAGGGAATGAAGCTTGACGTTACAGGCGTTTCCAAAGGTAAGGGAACTCAGGGTAACATCAAGAGACACGGACACCGCAGAGGACCTATGACTCACGGTTCCAAGCATAAGAGACTTGCAGGTGCTCTTGCTGCTGGTACATACCCATCAAGAGTCTTCAAGGGCAACAAAGCCCCAGGAAGAATGGGTAGAGACACAGTTACAGTACAGAACATCGTTCTCGTAAAGGTTATTGCTGATCGCAACCTACTTCTCGTTAAGGGAGCTGTTCCTGGAAAGAAGGGCGGACTCCTTAAGGTTAAGGGTGCGGTAAAAGGACAGAATAAATAAGAGGCAGAAAGGAGGAATCACTAATGGCAAAAGTAAAGATGCTTAATATGGCCGGTGCTGAGGTTGGCGAAGTTACATTGAATGATGAAATCTTTGGAATCGAACCAAACGAAATCGCAGTACAGACTGTAGTCAAGAATTACTTGGCAAACCAGAGACAGGGAACCCAATCTGCCAAGACAAGAAGTGAAGTAAGAGGAGGCGGACGCAAGCCTTTCAGACAGAAGGGTACAGGTCGCCACAGACAGGGAAGCACAACAGATCCTACGCAGGTAGGTGGTGGAATTGTTTTCGCACCAAAGCCAAGGGACTACAGATATGCAGTTCCTAAGAAGGTAAAGAGACTTGCTCTTAAGTCCGTACTTTCTGCTAAGGTTGCTGACAAGGAAATCATCGTACTAGACGAGCTAAAGTTCGCTGAGCCAAAGACTAAGGAAATGGTTAAGGTTCTCGAGAACATCAAGGCTGATAAGAAGGCCCTCATCGTAATGGATGAGAAGGATGAGAACGTTGTTAGATCTGCTTCTAACATTCAGGGTGTGAGAACTGCACTTGTAAGCACAATGAATGTATATGAGATCATCAATCATTACAGCCTCGTGCTCACTAAGGCAGCAGCTGAGAGAATTGAGGAGGTATACGCATAATGAAGAGCGGTTACGACGTAATACTTAAGCCTATCATCACCGAGCAGAGCATGGACATGTCGGCTGACAAGAAGTATGTTTTCAAGGTTGCTGATACAGCTAACAAGACCGAGGTTAGACAGGCTGTCGAAGAAATCTTCGGAGTTGATGTTGCTAAGGTTAATATCATGAACGTTAATGGAAAAGTTAAGAGAATGGGAAGAACAGTAGGAAGAACAGCTTCTTATAAGAAAGCAATCGTTACTCTCGCTGCGGATAGCAAAGAGATCGAAATCTTCCAGGGACTGTAAAATAGGAGGAGTAAATAATGGGAATTAAGAAGTATAATCCAACCACTCCTGGTCTGAGAGGCATGACTGTTTCGACTTTCGAGGAGATAACAGCTAGCAAGCCAGAAAAATCCCTTACTAAAACTCTGAAGAAGCATTCAGGAAGAAATGTAAGAGGTAAGATCACCGTTAGACATAGAGGTGGCGGATACAGACCTAAGTACAGAATTATCGACTTTAAGAGAACTAAAGACGGTATTCCAGCAACAGTTAAGACTATCGAGTACGATCCAAATAGAACAGCGAATATCGCTCTTCTAGTTTACGCAGATGGAGAGAAGAGATACATCGTTGCTCCTAACAAGCTGCGCGTTGGAGACGTAGTTGAATCTGGACCAGATTCGGATATCAAGGTAGGAAACGCACTGCCAATTGCGAATATCCCAGTAGGTACAATCATTCATAACATCGAGCTAAAGCCTGGAAAGGGTGCTCAGCTAGTTAGATCAGCTGGTAACGGCGCTCAGCTCATGGCTAAGGAAGGCAATTATGCTCAGGTAAGACTACCATCCGGCGAAGTAAGAATGGTAAGAATCAACTGCAGAGCTACAATCGGAGAAGTTGGCAACCTTGACCACGCTAACATCCAGATTGGTAAGGCTGGTAGAAAGAGACATATGGGATGGAGACCTACAGTAAGAGGTTCCGTAATGAACCCTAACGATCACCCACACGGCGGTGGTGAAGGTAGAGCACCAGTTGGACGTAAGAGCCCAGTTACACCTTGGGGTAAACCAACTCTTGGTTACAAGACACGTAACAAGCACAAGGATTCCAACAAGTACATCGTTAGAAGAAGAAATGCTAAATAAGAAAGGAGCATATAATGGGAAGATCGCTTAAAAAGGGCCCTTTCGTCGAAAAGAAACTCATCAAGAGAATCGAAGCGATGAACGAGTCTAATGAAAAAAGTGTAATCAAGACATGGTCGAGACCATCGACGATTTTTCCTCAGATGGTTGGACATACGATCGCTGTTCACGACGGTCGTAAGCATGTTCCTGTATACATCACAGAAGATATGGTAGGTCACAGACTTGGAGAGTTCGCTCCAACTAGAACTTACAAGGGTCACGCTGGTGACAAGGCGAAATAAAGAAAGGAGAAGCTGATATGGAAGCAAAAGCAATTGCTAAATATGTAAGAATGTCTCCTAGCAAACTAAAGCCTGTTACTGACCTAGTAAGAGGAAAAGATTTGAACGAGGCATTAACAATCCTCAAGTTTCACACCTGGAAAGGGTGCAGAGCTTGTAGAGAAGGTTGTTCAGTCCGCAGCAGCAAATGCTGAAAACAACTTTGACATGAACCGCGATGAGCTATATGTCGCAGAGGTTTATGCAAACCAGGGCCCTACAATGAAGAGATTCAGAGCAGGAGCTCAGGGTAGAGCATCCATGATCCTAAAGAGAACAAGCCACATTGGTGTAACTCTCAAGGAGAGAGAAGCTGTTAAGACAGTAGAAACAGTAGAAGGAGGTCAGCCAGATGGGTCAGAAGGTTAATCCACATGGATTCAGAGTTGGAGTCAACAAGAATTGGAACTCAAAGTGGTTTGCTGACAAGAGCAACTTCGCTGATTTCCTAGTTGAAGACAATAAGGTTAGAAACTACGTTAAGAAGAAGCTTTACGCTGCCGGCGTTGCAAGTGTCGTAATTGAGAGACCTGCAGCTGACAAGGTAAAGGTAATCATCGCAACAGCTAGACCAGGAATGGTAATCGGAAGATCTGGAGATGGAATTGACGAGCTAAAGAAGAACCTCGTTAAGCTAACAGGTAAGACTGTAGATATTTCCATCGAAGAGGTTAGAAGAGCTGAGCTTGATGCACAGCTAACAGCTGAGAGCATTGCACAGGCACTCGAGAGAAGAGTTTCTTTCAGAAGAGCTATGAAGTCCGCAATCCAGAGAACTATGAAGTCTGGAGCTAAGGGTATCAAGGTTCTTGTTTCCGGAAGACTTGGTGGTGCCGAGATCGCTAGAAGCGAGAAGTACAGCGAAGGAAATGTTCCTCTACACACTCTCAGAGCTGATATCGATTATGGATTTGCAGAGGCAGACACTACTTACGGAAAGATTGGTGTTAAGGTTTGGGTTAACCACGGCGAGATTCTAGATAAGGGTCTCAAGGAGGCTATTCCAGAGCAGTCCAGAAACGATAGAAGAGATCGTAAGCAGAGAAGAAACGATAAGAGAGATAAGAAGAGAAGCTTCGGAAACAGAAGAAATGATAACCGCGAAAGCAGACCAGAGGTTAAGCCAGCAACTACAAGAGTTAGAAAGGCTCCAAAGGTAACTGAGGCGGCTCCTGCTCCTGAAGTAGTTGAAACTGCACAGGGAACAGAAGAATAATCATAGAAAGGAGAGACTTGCCATGTTAATGCCAAAGCGCGTTAAACGCAGAAGAGTCCACAGAGGCAGAATGAAGGGTGTTGCAACAAAGGGTAACACCGTTACATATGGTCAGTTCGGTCTAGTTGCTGAAGAGCCAGCATGGATTGACTCAAAGCAGATCGAGGCTGCCAGAATCGCGATGACAAGATCCATCAAGAGAGGCGGAAAGGTTTACATCAAAATCTTCCCACACAAGCCAATCACAAAGAAACCAGCAGAAGTAAGAATGGGTTCCGGAAAAGGTTCACCTGAGTATTGGGTGGCAGTAGTTAAGCCGGGCAGAGTAATGTTCGAGCTTGAGGGCGTAACTGAAGCACAGGCTAAGGAGGCTTTGAGACTTGCTTCTCACAAGCTACCAGTAAGGTGCAAGTTCGTTGTCAAGAACCAGGAAGCAAAGGGTGGTGACGAATAATGGATCTGAATACAATAAGAAAAATGACTGATCAGGAGAGAACCGCCGAGCTCGCAAGAATGAAGCAGGAGCTATTCAATCTGAGATTCCAGCACGTTACCGGACAGCTCGACAACCCTGTGAAGATGAGAGAAATCAGAAGAGATATTGCCAGAGTTAAGACCATAATCAGGGAAATGGAAAAGCCTGAAGCTTAAAGGAAGGAGGATGTACAATGGAAAGAAATAGCAGAAAGACCAGAACTGGAGTAGTTGTAAGCGACAAGATGGATAAGACAATTGTTGTTGCTACAAAGGATTCAGTAAGACATTCTCTTTACGGTAAGGCTGTTAAGAGAACTAAGAAGTTCAAGGTTCACGACGAGAACAATGAGTGTGGCATCGGCGATAGAGTAAAGATTATGGAGACAAAGCCTCTTTCAAAGGATAAGAGATGGAGACTTGTCGAGATCGTTGAGAAAGCTAAATAGGGAGGCGACAAATCATGATACAGACAGAAACAAGATTGAGAGTTGCCGACAATTCCGGAGCGAAGGAGCTCCTTTGCATTCGTATCCTTGGTGGTACAGGCCGCAAGTATGCGAATATTGGAGACATCATCGTTTGCTCCGTTAAGGATGCTGCTCCAGGTGGAGTTGTTAAGAAAGGTGACGTTGTAAAGGCAGTAGTTGTTAGATCTAAGAGTGGTACTAGAAGAGATGACGGTAGCTACGTAAGATTTGACCAGAATGCTGCTGTAATTATCAAAGACAGAAGCGATAAGAACCCTGTAGGAACACGTATCTTCGGACCTGTTGCTAGGGAACTTAGAGATAACGGCTTTATGAAGATTGTGTCTTTGGCACCGGAAGTATTATAGGGGGTGTACAAATGCAGATTAGAAAAGGCGATACAGTAGTAGTTATCTCGGGCAAGGATAAGGGCAAGGTTGGAACGGTTCTAAGAGCTATTCCAAAGGCTAACAAGGTTGTTGTTGAGGGCGTAAACGTGCAGACTAAGCACGCAAAGGCTACAAGAACATCCGCATCCGAGATTAAGCACGTAGAAGGTCCTATCGATGCATCAAATGTTATGTTCTACGAGAAGGAGAGCAAGCAGGGTGTAAGACTTGGAACTAAGATTGAGAACGGCAAGAAGGTTAGATACTCAAAGAAGACCAACGCCGTAGTAGACTAGGAAAGGAGGAGAGACAGTGGCAAATAGACTAAGAACAAAGTATGACGAGAGTGTTTTTGCAGCACTTAAGGAAAAGTTCAACTACTCCAACGCAATGGAAGTGCCAAAGCTGGAGAAGATCACAATCAACATGGGTCTTGGCGAAGCTAAGGATAATTCAAAGATCCTCGAGAGCGCTGTAAAGGAACTTTCACTCATCTCCGGACAGAGACCTGTTGTTACAAAGGCTAGAAAAGTCCATCGCTAACTTCAAGGTTAGACAGGGAATGCCTGTAGGAGCTAAGGTTACTCTAAGAGGTGACAGAATGTATGCATTTGCAGATAAGTTCTTCAATCTTTCTCTTCCTAGAGTTAGAGACTTTAAGGGTGTAAGCAAGAATTCATTCGATGGAAGAGGTAACTACTCCATGGGAATTAGAGAGCAGCTCATCTTCCCAGAAATCGTTTACGATGATGTAGAGACCATCAAGGGAATGAACATTGTATTCACTACAACAGCTAAGACAGATGAGGAAGCACAGGCACTACTTGAGCTCCTCGGAATGCCTTTTGAGAAGTAATTTAGGAGGGGAACATGGCTAAGACTTCGCTGAAAGTTAAGCAGACCAGAAAGCCTAAGTATTCAACAAGGGCTTATACAAGATGCAAGATTTGTGGAAGACCACATTCAGTTTCTGAAGAAGTATGGCATCTGCCGTATCTGCTTCAGAGAGCTTGCTTACAAGGGTGAAATCCCAGGTGTAAGAAAGCAAGCTGGTAGGTTATTTTGCGCAGGCCTGTCACGCATGAAGCGCGCAGGAACCACGTGGAGAAAGGAGAAAAACTGTAATGGCAATGACAGATCCAATAGCAGATATGCTAACTAGAATTAGAAATGCCAACACAGCCGGACACGCTAAGGTAGAAATCCCAGCGTCCAAGATGAAGAAGTCTATCGCAGAAATCCTTAAGAACGAGGGATTCATCAAGGACTTTTCAGTAGCTCAGGACAACGCACAGGGAACTATCACTGTAGAGCTAAAGTACGGCCCAAATAAGGAAAAGACAATCTACGGGATCAAGAAAATCTCGAAGCCAGGTCTCAGAGTTTATGCTAAGGCTGATCAGGTGCCTAAGGTACTTGGCGGTCTAGGAATCGCTATCGTTTCAACATCTAAGGGTGTTATAAGCGATAAAGAAGCTCGTAAGCTCGGAGTTGGCGGAGAAGTTATTTGTTACGTTTGGTAGGAGGTATAAAATATGTCAAGAATAGGCGTTAGACCAATTACAATCCCTGCCGGCGTAGAAGTAACGGTTGAGGATAATAATGTAATTAAGGTAAAAGGCCCTAAGGGCGAGCTGTGCCAGCCAATCGCTGAAAACCTAACTGTTGAGATCGAAGAAAACGTTCTAACAGTTAAGAGACCATCCGACTCAAAGCAGGATAAGTCTCAGCACGGACTCGGAAGAACACTTATCCACAATATGGTAGAGGGTGTTTCAAAGGGTTATGAAGTAAAGATGACAGTTAACGGTGTTGGATATACTGTTGCAAAGCAGGGAGACACACTCGTTATGAAGCTAGGTTTCTCGCACCCTGTAGAGATGAAGGACCCAGCAGGAATCACAACAGAGACTCCTGATGCTACAACAATCATCGTTAAGGGCTGCGACAAGGCAGAGGTAGGAAACTATGCTGCTAATATCAGAGCTTGGAGAAAGCCTGAGCCATATAAGGGCAAGGGTATCATCTACGATGGAGAAGTTGTACACAAGAAGGAAGGAAAGAGCGGAGCTTCCGCATAGAGAAGGGAGGATTTGAGAAATGGCAAAAGCAAGCAGAAATGACAGAAGACTCAAGAGACATGCCAGAGTCAGAAAAGACGTTTTTGGAACTCCCGAGAAGCCAAGACTGTGCGTATTTAGATCGAACAGCAATATTTCAGCTCAGGTCATCGATGACGTTAACGGAACAACTCTTGTATCCGCATCGTCTCTCGATAAGGAACTTAAGGCAAGTATTGCAAACGGTGGAAATAAAGACGCAGCTAAGCAGGTAGGCAAAGCGGTAGGCGAAAAGGCTGTAGCTAAGGGCATCAAAGAGGTTTGCTTCGATAGAGGCGGATACCTTTATCATGGCAGAGTTAAGGAACTCGCTGATGGTGCACGTGAAGCAGGATTAGAATTCTAAGGGAGGATACAGAATGCGCACGAGAATAGATGCATCTAAGCTTGAACTTACTGAAACCATCGTTAACATCAGACGTGTTTCGAAGACTGTAAAGGGCGGAAAGAACATGAAGTTCTCCGTTACTCTCGTAGTTGGAGATGGCGCAGGCCACGTAGGTATTGGCCTTGGAAAGGCTCAGGAGATTCCTGAAGCTGTAAGAAAAGCAACTGAAGATGCTAAGAAGAAACTAATATTCGTACCTATGGTAGGAACAACAGTTCCTCACCAGACTGTAGGAATTTTCGGAGCAGGCAAAGTTTTAATCATGCCTTCAGCAGAAGGTACTGGAGTTATCGCAGGTTCATCTGTACGTACAGTACTAGAAGCTTGTGGACTCAAGGATGTTAGAGCTAAGTCGCTTGGTTCGAGTAACACAGGAAACATGGCACTTGCAACTCTAGAAGGACTGAGAAGTCTCACAACTGTAGAGGAAGTTGCTAAGCGTCGTGGTAAGACACCTGAAGAAATTTTAGGATAGGAGGAAGACGCAAATGGCAAAGGCATTAAAGATTACTTTAGTTAAGAGTGTTATTGGCGCAACTCCTAAGCAGAAGAAGACAGTAGAAGCTCTTGGCCTCAAGAAGCTACATCATTCGGTTGAGCTAGCTGATTCGTCCGCAACACGCGGCGCAATTGCTAAGGTTTCTCATCTTCTAGATGTAGAAGAGCTATAGGAGGTGCAGGACAATGAGACTTCACGAATTAAAGGCAGCTGAGGGTGCAACCAAAGCTCGCAAGAGAAGAGGTCGCGGTCAGGGTACTGGTCTCGGAACTACTGGCGGCAGAGGTATGAACGGTCAGAACTCCAGAAGCGGCGGCGGTGTTCGTCTAGGCTTCGAGGGTGGCCAGATGCCACTATACAGAAGAATTCCTAAGAGAGGATTTACAAATCGTTTCGCTAAGGAATATGCAGAAGTTAATGTTGCAGATCTAAATAGATTTGAAGATGGAACAGTCGTAGACTTCGACCTAATGCTTCAGTCCGGGCTTGTTAAGCAGGTAAAGGATGGAGTTAAGGTTCTAGGAAACGGCGAACTAGAGAAGAAGCTAACTGTAAAGGCTGAGAAATTCAGCAAGAGCGCTGCTGAAAAGATTGAAAAGGCAGGCGGAAAGGCAGAGGTTATCTAATCATGGAACTTCTCAAGACACTCTCTAATGCATGGCATGTAAAGGAAATTCGTTCGAAAATTCTTTTTACACTCATGATAATGCTTGTTTTCAGAATTGGATCAAATATACCAGTTCCAGGAATCAATAGAGATTATCTTGCTCAGATGTTCCAGGGTCAGACAGGGCTTCTCGACTTGTTTGATTTATTTTCCGGAGGAGCATTCAGCAATTTCACAATATTTGCTTTGAGTATCACTCCGTATGTAACCGCTTCGATTATCGTCCAGCTTCTTACAATAGCATTTCCTTACTTCGAGAGACTTTCGAAGGAAGGCAATGAAGGCCGTAAGAAAATGGCGACAATTACGAGATATTTAACCGTAGTGTTAGGATTGATTCAGGCAACAGGTTTGACGATTGGTCTTTTTAGAAGAGCAATTGTCAACCAGAATGCCTTTTCGATGATTGTAATCATAACAGTCTTAACAGCAGGAACCGCGTTCCTAATGTGGCTAGGAGAACAGATTAACGAATATGGTGTCGGAAACGGCATCTCGCTGATCATTTTCGGCGGCATTATCGCAAGAATTCCAACAGCAGTTAGAGGAATTCACACGCAGGTGAAAGAAGGAGCACTAAGTGTAGTTGCTGTTATTGCATTAATAGTTGTGGCAGTTTTAATCACTGTCGTAATCATACTGATGCAGCAGGGGACAAGAAAAATTCCAGTACAGTACGCAAAGCGTATGGTTGGAAGAAAGATGTATGGCGGCCAGTCAACCCATATTCCAATTAAGGTTAACCAGGCAGGAGTAATTCCTATTATCTTCTCGCTATCATTACTTCAGTTCCCATTGACGATAACTTACTTCGTTCCACAGTCTTCATTTGCTCAGTGGATGTCGAAGTACCTATCTCCATCAGGAAATCCAGGAATTTGGGTTTACGCAATACTAAATATCACGCTGACACTGTTCTTCACATACTTCTACACGGCTATCACATTTAAGCCAGAAGAAGTTGCAGACAATATGAGACAGAGTGGCGGTTTCGTTCCGGGAATTAGACCTGGTGCAGCAACTGAGGAATACTTATCTAGAATTATGTCAAGACTATGCCTTGTAGGAGGAATATTCTTGGCAGGTGTAGCTACTATTCCAACTGTAGTCAGTGAATTTACACCGTTACAGCTTTCGTTCGGTGGAACTTCACTTCTAATCGCAGTAGGCGTAGCGCTAGATACAGTGCAACAGATTGAGAATCAAATGCTCAACAGAAATTATCAAGGATTTCTTAAATAATCGTTTAGGAAAGGATGGCACATAACATGCTACGAGCTGTTTTACTTGGCCCCTCCTGGAGCTGGTAAAGGCACGCAGGCGGCTAAGGTAATAGAAAAATACAATGTTCCACATATCTCAACAGGAGATATATTCCGCGCTAACATCAAGGAAGGAACAGAGCTTGGTAAAAAGGCAAAGGGATACATGGACGAGGGTAAGCTGGTACCGGATGAACTAGTAGTTAATTTGGTTACAGACAGACTTCAGAAAGACGACTGTAAGGAGGGATTTCTCCTAGATGGCTTCCCAAGAACTATCTTCCAGGCCGAGCAGCTGGATAAATTCCTATCTGAAAACGGTCAAAAGCTAGATATAGTTCTTAACTTCAAAGTTAGAAAGGACGTTCTCATAGAGCGTATTGCAGGAAGACGAGTATGCAAATCCTGCGGTGCAAGCTTCCATGTAGTGAATGTTCCGCCTAAGAAGGAAGGAATATGCGATGTGTGCGGTGGAGAATTATTCCAGCGCAAGGATGATAATCGCGAAACTGTAGAAAACAGAATTAATGTGTACGAGAGCGAAACTGCTCCACTCATCGGATACTATGAGAAGCAGAACGTACTCGCCAACTTCGACGGAGAGAAAACTCATAACGAGGTTTTCGAAGATGTCGTAAAGGCAATTGAGGCGAAATAGTCATGATAATAATTAAGTCGAAAAGAGAAATTGACATCATGCGTGAAGCTGCCAAGGTTACAGGTGAGATCCTTCGAGATATCGAGGGATTCATCAAAGCCTGGCATGACAACACATGCAATCGATAATTTTGTAGAGGAGAGAATACTTCACTACAAGATGAAGCCAACCTTTAAGGGATATGGCGGATTTCCTGCTGCGGCTTGCGTATCTGTTAATGATGAGGTAGTACATGGAATCCCTTCTAGAGACAGAGTGCTCAAAGGAAGGTGATATTGTAAGCGTTGATACAGGTTCAACATACAAGGGCTATTGTAGCGATGCAGCTAGAACATATGCTGTAGGCGAAATCAGTGACGAGGCTCGTAAACTGATTGACGTAACGAAGCAAAGCTTTTTTGAAGGCGTTAAATATGCGATGGTAGGATACAGACTGCACGACATAGGACACGCTGTTCAGGAATATGCTGAGTCCAATGGATTCGGTGTCATTAGAGAGTATTTAGGACACGGGATTGGACGTGATCTTCACGAAGACCCGCAAGTTCCTAATTATGGGGATGCTCACACTGGACCACACCTCAAAGAGGGAATGGTTCTGGCAATTGAGCCGATGATTACACAAGGTTCCTACGGAACCAGAGTTCTCGGTAATGACTGGACGGTCGTTACTGACGATGGACTGCTGGCAGCTCACTATGAGAATACCGTAGTAATCACAGACGGAGAGCCTGAGCTGCTCACGTTGATATAAGGAGACTGAATTTATGTCGAAAAAGAATTCGATAGAAGTAATGGGCACGGTCATCGACGCACAGCCAAACGCAATGTTCAAGGTTAAGCTAGAGAACGGCTTCGAAGTCCTCGCCCACATTTCCGGTAAGATCAGGATGAACTACATCAGAATTCTGCCGGGTGACAAAGTAAAGGTAGAATTATCACCTTATGATTTAACACGTGGGAGGATCACGTGGCGTGATAAGAACTAATTAAAGGAGGAGCTAATATGAAAGTTAGAGCTTCAGTAAAGCCAATTTGCGAAAAGTGCAAGGTAATCAAGAGACATGGAAAAGTCATGGTAATCTGTGAAAATCCTAAGCATAAGCAGAGACAAGGCTAGTAAAATAGGTTATAATATTATGACGTGCTGTTTTGCCGGGAACTCAGTACAGCTTTATTAAATGTAACCCCTGTCTATATCACCCCCGGGTTGGTGACGGAAGATAGGAAAGGAGGAAGAAATGGCAAGAATTGCCGGAGTTGACCTACCTAGAGATAAGAGAATCGAAATCGGTCTTACTTATATCTATGGAATCGGTCTAGTAACATCCAAGGACATCCTCGCTAAAGCAGGAGTGGATGGTGACATCAGAGTAAGAGATCTTACAGAAGAAGATGCCGGAAAGATTAGAAAGGTCATTGAGACTGAGCATATCGTAGAAGGTGATCTTAGAAGAGAAGTTTCCCTCAACATCAAGAGACTGATGGAGATCGGAAGCTACAGAGGAATCAGACACAGAAGAGGTCTCCCAGTTAGAGGCCAGAAGACCAAGACAAACGCAAGAACTCGTAAGGGTCCTAAGCGTCTTGCTGGCAAGAAGAAATAAGGACAAGGAGGTAGAGAAATATGGCAGCTGTTAAGAAGACAGTTAGAAAGAAGAAAAGAGAACGTAAACGTTGAAAGAGGCCAGGCTCACATCCAGTCCACATTTAACAACACACTAGTTACTCTAACAGATATGGACGGAAACGCACTATCATGGTCAAGCGCTGGCTCAAATGGCTTCAGAGGTTCGAGAAAGTCGACACCTTTTGCTGCACAGAGCGCTGCTGAGGTTGCAGCAAAGGCAGCTATGGAGCATGGTCTAAAGACAGTAGAGGTATACGTAAAGGGTCCTGGTTCCGGTAGAGAAGCTGCTATCAGAGCACTTCAGACTGCTGGACTCAATGTAACAATGATTAAGGACATTACGCCAATTCCTCACAATGGATGCAGGCCACCTAAGAAGAGAAGAGTCTAAGCGGAAGGAGGAGTAACAATACATGGCTAGAAATAGAGAACCAGTACTGAAGAGAGCTAAGGCACTAGGCATTGAGCCACAGTACATGGGTATAAATAAGAAATCTAAGAGACAGGCTCAGCAGAGCAGAAGAAAGAAGAGCGAGTACGGTCTTCAGCTCAACGAGAAGCAGAAGGTTAAGTTCGTATACGGACTTCAGGAGAAAGCAGTTCAGAAATCTATATGCTAAGGCTGAAAAGAGACCTGGACAGGTTGGTACAAACCTTCTCGTAATGCTCGAGAGCAGATTCGACAACGTTGTATTCAGAATGGGTTTTGCAGCTACAAGAAGAGAAGCTAGACAGCTCGTTAACCACGGACACTTTCCTAGTTAATGGCAAGAAAGGCTAACATCCCTTCAATGGAACTCAAGGCTGGAGACGTAATCACTGTAAAGGAAAAGTCTCAGTCATCTCCTAAGTTCAAGGAGCTTAAGGATATGGTTATCACAACTCCACAGTGGATTAGCATCGATCTTAGACAAGCTTGAGGGTAAAATCGTTACAGCACCAAGCCGTGAAGACATTGATCTACCAATCGCAGAGCACAGCATCGTTGAGTTCTACTCAAGATAGTCGCTCGATTAATTAATACGTTTGCATATGATTGCACTAATTATTAATCGTCAGATCAGTAGATTTATGGGAGGAACAAAATGATTGAGATAGTAAAGCCAACAATTACTAAGGAAATCGATGAAAATGGACAGTACGGAAAGTTCGTTGTAGAACCTCTCGAGAGAGGATACGGTACAACGCTCGGAAACTGCATGAGAAGAATTCTTCTCAGCTCTTTACCAGGAGCAGCTATCACTTCTGTCAAGATTGACGGTGTACTCCATGAGTTCTCAACTATTCCAGGTGTCAAGGAAGATGTTACAGAGATTATCTTGAACCTCAAGAGACTCGCTGTAAGAATCAATGGCGACGAAGAGAAGAGAGCGATTATCAATGCTGTTGGTGCTAGAGAAGTAACAGCAGCGGATATCATCGTTGATTCCGATACGGAGATTTTCAATCCAGATTTACACATTGCAACTCTAGCAGAGAATGCAACTTTGGTAATGGAGATGAACATCGCTTCGGGAAGAGGATATGTACCTGCAGAGCAGAATAAGACAGATTCAACTCCTATAGCAGTTATTCCAGTAGACTCAATATTCACACCTGTTAAGAAGGTTAACTTCACAGTTGAGAATACAAGAGTTGGGCAGGTGACTGATTACGATAAGCTAACGCTTGAGCTTTGGACAGATGGTTCAATCACTCCAGAAGAGGGTGTTTCCATCGGTGCAAAGATCATGCTAGAGCACCTCAACCTATTCATTGGATTAGGCTCTGAGGTGAACGAGATGGACTTCATGGTCGAGAAGAGCGAAGCTCGTAAGGAAAAGGCACTTGAGATGACAATTGAAGAGCTAGAGCTCTCAGTTCGTTCGTTTAACTGCCTCAAGAGAGCTTCAATCAACACAGTTCAGGAGCTAACTCAGCGTACTGAAGAAGACATGATGAAGGTTAGAAACCTCGGAATGAAGTCGCTTGTAGAAGTAAAGAATAAGCTTACAGAGCTCGGATTGAGCCTTAAGCCTAATGACGAAAACTAACTGAAAGGAGTAGAGACTGATGAATGGTTACAAGAAGCTGGGCAGAAATTCTGCACACAGAAAATCCATGCTAAGAAACCTCGTAACCGATCTATTCAGAGAAGGTAGAATTACTACAACTCTAGATAGAGCGAAGGAAGCAGGTCGTGAAGCTGAGAAGCTAATTACACTAGCTAAGCGTGGAGATCTTCATGCAAGAAGACAGGTTCTCGCATACGTTTTCGATGAAGATGTAGTTACAAAGCTCTTTGATGAGATCGCACCAGAGTACGCTGAGCGTAATGGCGGATATACAAGAGTTCTTAAGCTAGGACCTAGACAGGGAGATAATGCGGAGGTCGTATATCTCGAGCTCGTATAGAGCTGTCGTCTAATCGATATAATTATAATAAAGGGTTCTCCGAGAGGAGGACTCTTTTTATGTTTAATTACAAGAAAATCACTATATTAGTATGAAAAATCACTATTTTTGCACAGGTATTGACACATGAGTAAATATAATGAGATAATACGATTATAAAAAATTTATGGTGTTTATGTGTTGGAATTTACATAAAACTGATTTTACGCTATGCAATAGTGCTAATCAGAATTGTAAAATCCAGAATAGGTAGGGTAAAATTGAAAAAACGTACAATCACATCATTACTACTTGCTTTCATTCTTGTTACCTCGTTACTAGTAACAGGATGTTCAAAAGGAGGAAGTTCGAGCACAGAGAAGAGTTCGTCATCGGATACTATTGCTATTGTCAATCAGGATATAGGGTGTTGAGAGCTCTGGTAAGACTGTTAACTACTCAGAGGAATTTATCAAAACACTTGATAAGAAGAAGTACAAAGTTGTTTCCAGTGCCTCTGCAGAGGAAGGCATCAAGAAGGGAACATATGCTGGAGCTATTTTCTTTCCTTCTGACTTGTCGGCTAATATTCTAAATATTAACTACCAGAACCCACAGCCAATAAAGCTAGAGTATAAGATCAGTAACAAGCTGAACAAAGCATCTCATGATGGAACACAAGATCGTGTCTTTGAGACATACAAGAAATTCAACGATAAGCTCGCATACGCATACGTTAACGCGATACTTGATGAGGTGGAACTAGGACAGTACAACGTAAGTGCTATCTTTAATAATGATGGTAGCAACCTGGCAGCTGCGAGAAAGCTTGCATCTGGAAATTACAATGCAGATTTCAAAATGCCTAACATGCCTGAGCAGAATGTTAAATACAATAATCAGGACACACGCAGACTCGCTGAAAACGGAAAATCATATGCTGCAGATTTAAATACATTATATAAAGAGGCATATGCTAAAAATTACGATACAATACGTGATGAACTATTATCGCCAACACTGTCTAATGCTATACATGATAAACTCAATCTAGTAGAGGGTGATATCGATGCAGCTGTAAATTACATTAACAATGTAAATAGATATAAAGAAGCAGTAGCAAAGTACAAAGAGGAAGTAGATAAATATCTTGCTACAGGAACAAACCGTGCTGATTTAGACGCTGCTAGAACAAAGGTCGATGATGCAGAGAGAATAGTTACGGATTCTGCTCCATCGTCATCCAATATAGCAAATCATAAAACTGATTTAGTAAACGCCGTTAGAAACTATCAAGGAACAATGGGTGACCTGTCATCAAAGCTCAGTCCTGAAACTATGACAAGGAATAGTAATGCTGGAGTAAGCTCATCTGGAGCAACATACGAAAAGGCAATAAAGTATAGAATGGATGACTTCTTGCAGATTCTAAATAGCACAACAGAGCAGCTTAACAAAGGTTCAGAATGAGAATGTTTCCAAGCTAACTGCAGCATATTCAGAAAATAGCAAATTCACAATGGATACTGTAAAGGTAATGAATGAAACGAATGCTAAGAACCATGCAGCGCTTGATGCATCGGTAAATGCATTCAATAGAACTGCTGAAGCAAACAGCCTTGATACAAAAACAAGACTCAAGGCATTTAGCGAAATTCTGTCCAACGCTAAGGTTGAAGGCAGAGTAAGCAGTGATGTTATAAAGTTTTTAATACAGCCAACAATGCTGGTTGAAAAGAAGTAAAAGTAAAGTCACTAAGGAGGAAGACATGACACAGATTAGACTAAATGCAGAAGGCCTATCACAGGCATCTTCAACTCTCAGATCACAGGGCAATGAGCTCGAAGGGCTAATCACACAGATGCAGAACGTTATTAACGCTCTGCCTGATAGCTGGGAGGGTGCAGCTGCTAACGCATATGTTGAGCAGTTTGCCGGACTAAGCCAGGACTAGATGAGACTAGAGCGCTAGTTGAGACAATCGCTAGACAGATTGATCAGTCTCTAGCTGCTGCACAGGAACTTGACGCAAACATCGCAGGACAGTTCATATAAGTATTGTTGTCCTTCGGCATCTTATGGTGCCGAAGGATTTTTTGATGTTTAGGGGGTTAATATAACCGCTTATCAGAATTATAAGGAAGGAATAATGAGCATTACTGATAAAGTAAAGGGTAGAGGTAATGTGAATCGTATCGTTTTGATTACAACGATACTTTTTCTGGTGTTCACAGCATTCTCTTCCATATATGCATATGCAGATGGAACAGGCATATCACTAGATCCTGAGAGCATAAGTGGAGAGCATGGAAAAGAGGGAAATATTCTATCTCAATACGGATTCGCTGTCTTTACTGATGAAAGTATGGCGAATATGAAGGATATTAAAGAAAAGAAAGAAGCGGACCAGAAGCAGATGGTTTCTAATCTGTTTGCCGTAGATTGGCAAGGGACAGGAAGCTATGATAAAGAGGTTCGAGATACTATAAATGAAGGGAAGCTATTTACGAAGGTAAACACGGGAGTAGAGAGCTCTTCGAAGACGGGTCATATCGGTATAGACACGATGGAAGTTGTAGATGTATTGATCGTAGGAATTATGATGTGTATTATCTCGGTAATATTTATTAGGTGGAGAAGGAAGAAACATGAAAATATCCATAACAATAGCGCAAGGTGACACTGAAACGAGTGTAATTATAGATGACAGGAGAAGAATCTCCGATGTTATAGGTGAGCTTGCACGACAGGGGTATTTACCAAGAAATTGCAAAGCATTCATGAGATCGGCTGTGCAGGAGCGAGTAATCAGCACTATTAACACCTTTCAGGAAGAAGGTATTTATTCGGGTGATAAAATTACGGAGATAAAGTAACTATGATTAAAATAAAAAAGAAAAAGAAAGCTGAGAGTAGTCCAGCTATTAACATAGAAGAAGCTAGTAGCGATAAGAATTATACTATACGCCACTTGAAGACGGACTATCCCGTTGGAGAGACTAGAATTAAGCAACTTGCACGTACAAGTAAGAGGCTTGTTCCGTGTGAGATAACGAGTGAGGATGACTACTATGTGTTTTCCTATGAGACAAAGGGACTTAAGACGCTCGATAGTGTAAAAAGTGCAAGATTAATTGATAAATATGAGCTTTTTGATCAACGTGAGTTTTCTGGAGGAGCTTACTGATATATACTCATTTTCGCTTAATCCAGACAATTTGATGATTGATATAGGCTTTAGAGCATATGTACTGGATAGAACGTTCCAGACAAATGACAGTACTTTCTTAGCAGAGTATAAGGCTCTTGCCGGAGCAGTGCTCGATGGGTCGCATTCGTATGAAGATTTTTTGAAAGGGGGAAATGATTTATTCTCCCAGACGGATTTGCTAAGTAAGGTACTAGCTGCAGATTCGGTAAACGGAGTAGTAAAAGCGGTAACTGAAGCGGCAGCTATTGAGCAGAAAAATTTAGACGAAAATTTCGTCACAGTGAAGAAAGAGGATATAGCAAGACACAAGGTACTGCTACCGGTGCTATGTACCATTATGATTATCGCACTTGCGCTCCTCGGATACGAATATTTCTATAAAGGCAGAACTAATAAGAAAATCTTGAATGCTACAGAACAGTATTTTGCTGAGGATTACGGTTCGGTTGGTAAGACGCTAACATCACTTAATGAAGGGAAAATGACGGATTCCACAAGATATATGGCAGCGGTTTCAGCCGTCAGAAGCAGTGGGCTTACAGCAGTGCAGAAGGATAACATTTTAAAGGCTATCAATAGATATAAGACGAACAAGGATTACCTAAACTACTGGGTGATGATTGGAAGAGAAGACTATATCGCTGCTGACGATTATGCTCAGAAGTTTGGAGATAATGAGCATCGTGTATTTGCACTAGCTCAGAGGCGTGCACAGGTGAGCAAGGATTCATCAATGTCAGGTGCGAAGAAGACGGCGACGATTAACAAGTTAGATGAAGAGATTAAAAAGCTTCTTGAAGCAATAAAAGAAGACAAGTATGGTCTGACTAACAAATCGGGAGCATCGGGAGCATCAGCGCAATCAACTGCCGAGGCAAGTAGTTCTAGTGCGAGCAGCGCAAATTCAAGTGGTGATAATTCAAGCGACGAACCGAAGCTTCTTAATTAGAAGCATTGATCATAAATAAATTGCAGTAGGAAGATAATATGGATTACAGACTTTTATTGTTCGAAGATGACAAGTATACGGAGAGGGTAATAGATGGAAAGTCACTAGGTGATGTGACGCTATTTTGCCGCGCCATTAATGAAGCGGGCGAGACAGAACTTGCACTTCCAAGCCAGTACGAAGCGCTTGCTACAAGAGGAAAGCAAGTGGTGAAAATAGGGAATGCGTCGTCATGTTCTATTCGTCCTAACTCCGAAACTCCTTACACCGTCATAACAGGCAGAAGCCTCGAATCACATGGAGAAGTCTATGTTAATGGAGAAAAAGTTGCAGTGGCAGATCTTACTCCAGGAGATAAGATTCTGATTGGCGAAACTGAATTTATATACCACGAAGAGTGGCTAGAAATATGCGGAGTTTGTGGAGAAACATACGAAACAGATCTGATTTCATATATCGGCAAGCCAGAGCGTTTCGATGATTTCCCAATATACAAGCGTTCACCTAGAATAATCAAGACAGAGCCTTATGCTAAGATTCAGATTAAGACACCAGATAAAGAAGAACGTCAGAAGAAAGGCGAACTCGTCAAGCGCATACTTCCTAGCTGCGTGATGATAATAGCTACGATTCTCATGAGCGTGTTCATGAGACGTGGCATGTTCATGATGGTTATGGTTGCGGCAACAGGTGCAACCATGATAATCACGGTTGTTACGTATTTTGATGATAAGAAAGCTAAGGCTGCAGAGAAAAAGGAGCGTACCGAGGCATACGAGGAGTACCTACTCAAGAAGAGAAAGGAACTCTATGATAGAACCGAAGAATTTAAGGAGTCAAAGAGGTACCATAACCTAAGCCTGGTGAAGATCGAGGACGAGGTAAAGCACTATTCAAATAGGATTTACGAGAGGAATTTCAACGATGAGGATTTCTTAACCGTATCGCTTGGCACAGCACCGGGAGTGCCTAGCTTCAAAATCGAGTGTGATGATGAAGGGTACGGTAGAGCTGGAGACAAGCTGTATAGTGAGATGCTTGATATATACAATAATTTCAAAGATGTTCAAGACATCCCGTATGTCGTTGATCTCAAGAAGTCGCACCTAGGAATCGTTGGAAGGCCTGAATACTGTAGAGCGAGGCTTAGAGATATCGTAACACAGACGGCATTCTTCCAGAGTTACCACGATGTCTGCATCGTGCCTGTTGTCGGAGAGGCAAATAGCTCAGAATATGACTGGATGCACTGGTTGCCGCATACAGAGATTAGAAGTATCAATGTTTCTGGCGTAATCATAGGGGAAAACCAGCGTGACCAAGTGCTAGGACACATCGCAAGAGAACTCAAGGCGAGAAGTTTGACCCGCGATGAGTCGAGGAAGGAAACTAGATTCACTCCTCACTATGTATTTCTCATCGATGAGTCAAAGCTTATTATAAACCACAGCATCATGGAGCACCTCAAGGAGGAAGGCTCGGAGCTTGGATTTACCCTTATATACATAACGCAGACGGAGAAGAATCTGCCCGAGAATGTTAAGACGATACTAGAAGTAGAGGCTAAGAACGAGGGCAAGGTTCTCATGGACGAAGGGCATCTTATCAATAAGAAGCTCGAGTTTGACATGGCAAATATTGACTATGAGACATTTGCAAGACGCCTAAAACCGCTCATTCATAACAAAGGCGTTACCACGCAGATTCCAGAGAATATTTCGTTCCTTGAGCTATACGGCGTGAAATCACCTGCAGAAATCGATGTTAGGAATCTATGGAACAGCAACGCGACTCATAGGTCGCTATCGGTACCTCTCGGGGTACGTGGCAAAGGAGATATCGTAACTCTCGACTTTACACGAGAAGGCGCATGGACCACACGGACTTGTCGCGGGTACGACGGGGCTCCGGAAAGTCGGAGATATTGCAGTCGTACATACTGTCTTTGGCATGCAACTTCCATCCTCACGACGTTGGATTCCTGCTCATAGACTATAAGGGCGGAGGAATGGCGAACCTGTTTAGGAAACTGCCACATCTGCTCGGAACGATTACGAACCTTGACGGGGCAGAGAGCATGAGAGCGCTCGCATCTATCAAGAGTGAGCTCAAGAGGCGTCAGGATGTATTTAATAGGAATGGTGTAAACAACATCAACAAGTATTCGGAGAAATTCAGAGCCGGTCAGGCGACAGAGCCTATGCCACACCTCTTTATAATCTCCGACGAGTTTGCTGAGCTCAAGAAGGAGCAACCTGAGTTCATGGCAGAGCTAGTGTCGACAGCGAGAGTCGGCCGAAGCCTCGGAGTGCATCTCATACTTGCGACGCAGAAACCTACGGGCATCGTAGACGACCAGATATGGAGCAACTCCAGATTTAAGCTGTGCCTCAAGGTGCAAAACGAGGCGGACAGCCGTGAGCTTCTACACAGCGGGGATGCAGCTAATATCACAAATCCAGGACGTGCGTACCTGCAGGTAGGAAACAACGAGATATTTGAGTTATTCCAGTCTGCATATAGTGGAGGTGCATACAGCATTGAGAAAGAGCAGAGCGAAGCCGATGAGAGGATCTTCGTTCTCAATGAGCTCGGTCAGGGTAGGCTAATCAATGAAGATCTGAGCCTCGGCGAATCGAACGAAATAAACAAGGTTACGCAGCTCGATGCAGTTGTAGACCATATCAGGGATATATACGAAGCAGAACCATGCACAGAAGTTATGAAGCCATGGCTGCCACCGCTAGCTGCGGAGATAATAAACCCTAATATTGCTAACATCGAAGTGGGTGAACTACCTGATACTTCATTTGATGTCGGCATTATTGACATGCCTGACAAGCAGAAGCAGGAAGTCTATACCCATGACTTCTCGAAGTCCGGAAACATGGCGATATTCGGCACATCCAAAGGTTGGGAAAGTCGACAGCAGCAACTAATGCGATTCTATCGCTCTGCAGCTAAGAATTCTCCAAATACACTTAACATGTACATCGTGGACTTCGGTAACACGGCACTTTTTGCTCTTAAGGATTTGCCACAGGTTGCCGACTATATCTCCTTTGACGATACGGAGAAAGTTCAGAAAGCTAAGGAATATTCTTTCAGATGAGATATCTGCGAGAAAGAAAAAGTTCGCCCGCTATAATGTCACAACCCTAGAGATGTACAATGCTTCAGGCAGTGAAATCATGCCGGCGATTGTCGTAGTTATAGATAATTACGACGTCATCAAGGAGATTGATTACGATCTGGAGAACTACTTCACCCAGCTGACAAGAGATGGAGTCGGAGTTGGGATCTACACACTTGTGACAGCAACAAGGCCAAACGCTATGAAGTATGCGGTGCTAAATAACTTTCGGAGCCAGAATCTGCAACTTCATGTCCGATAACAGCGAGATTGTGTCGCTCATCGGACGCAGTG